>JGI25914J50564_10000104_pt1 | contig 24053 bp, 27 predicted proteins | sample LauGreSuBDMM15SN_2_FD_50564 | JGI IMG/M metagenome (IMG submission 50564) | reverse complement strand
GGATGATATTAATAACCATAAAAGATATGCTAAATGGTTATATAATAAAAAAGAATTTAAATCTATGGAAGATTGGTATAAAATACAACAAAATGATTTTAAAATAAATAATGGAGCAGGTTTACTTGTTGGTAAATATAATGGTTCACATAGTTTATTTTTGAAAAATGTATATCCTGATTATCTATGGTATGAATGGTTATTTATTATTAGTCCTCAAAATTTTTGGGATGATATTAATAACCATAAAAGATATGCTAAATGGTTATATAATAAAAAAGAATTTAAATCTATGGAAGATTGGTATAAAATACAACAAAATGATTTTATGGAATATAATGGAGGAGGAATAATGGATAAATATAATGGTTCATATAGTTTATTTTTGAAAAATGTATATCCTGATTATCTATGGTATGAATGGTTATTTATTAGTAGTCCGAATAATTTTTGGGATGATATTAATAACCATAAAAGATATGCTAAATGGTTATATAATAAAAAAGAATTTAAATCTATGGAAGATTGGTATAAAATACAAATAAATGATTTTAAAATAAATAAAGGAGCAGGTTTACTTGTTAGTAAATATAATGGTTCACATAGTTTATTTTTGAAAAATGTATATCCTGATTATCTATGGTATGAATGGTTATTTCTTCAATGTCCTAATAATTTTTGGGATGATAAAAATAATCATAAAAGGTATGTTGAATGGTTATATGTAGAACTAAAATATAAATCTATGACAGATTGGTATAATATAACTTATAATATTATAAAGGAAAAAAATGGTAATCAATTATTAGTAAATTATTACAATCACAGATATATATTATTACTACAAAATATATATCCTGATTATAGCTGGGATATAAGTAAATTTCGCAAACAATACTCATATGGACAAATAGAATGGTTACAATATTTAATTACTGAAACACCTGATATTATTCATATTTTAAATGATGATAATGGTGAATATAAAATACCAAATAGTAATTATAAAGCAGATGGTTTCAGTAAAGAAAAAAATACAGTTTATGAATATCACGGTGATTTTTGGCATGGAAATCCAATGATTTATAATAACAATAATATAAACCCTGTAACTAATAATTCGTTTGGTGAATTATATCAAAATACAATTAAAAAAAAAGTTTATTGTGAAAATATAGGTTTTAACTATATATTTATATGGGAAAGTGATTGGATTAGAGGAAAAAATGCTGTTAAAAAAATACAAATGATTTTTAAAAATAAAACAAAATTTTAAATTTCTAATCTAATTTATTAATACTTAAGTATTAATGGGTGTAATAATTATTTATCGACCTTACGTTTAATAGTTTCTTTTAATTGTTCTTCACGACTATTCATAATATGTTTTGTTAAATCTTCTGCTATTTGTGGGTCACTTTTATAATAATTTTGTAGAGCATTTAATAATGTTTTACCGTTTATTGGTTTTTTAACTTTATTTGTTTTATAAACCAATGCACCACCATTTATATCAAAACAATCTATTTGATTTGACTTCATAACAGTTACTAAATTTTCTGTTAAATTTTTTTTCTTGAGATTTCTCTCTTTTATTTCATTTTTCAACTGAGAAATTTCAGTATCCATTTTAATCCATTCTTTTATATTAGTTACTAACTGGTCTTTGGTTTCCATTTAATATAATTATAATTATTATATTTATATTATATTTTATATTATAACTAACTTACTATATTTTATTTGGTGATTAAATTATGATGTCTTTTACATAAACTATCATTAAAAACTTTACAACCACAATATGTGCCCTTTTTTGTTCCACTTTTTAATAAAATGTTACAACCATTATTTATTTTTGTTTCATCATTATTATTGTTATCGTTATTATTGTTATTATTGTTATTATTGTTATTATTACACGTTAAAATATTAATATTACTACTTATAATAGTATTTTCATCTTCTGTTTGTAGTTGTTTTTTATTTAATTTCGCCAACATAACCGAATTTTTTAATTCAGCCTTTGCCTTTAATTGTTCTTCTTTTAATTTCAGTTTTTCATCTTCTTTTGCTTTCTTTATATCAGCTTTTTCTTTCAATTTCAGTTGTTTATTTTCTTCTTTTATTTTTTCGGTTTGTTCTTTTTTGAACTGTTTGTACATTATTTTTTTATGTTTCCAACAGTAACATTTGTCTTGCATATATTCTATTAGGTCTACATTTGTATCATAATTATGAATTTTTGTACCATGAAAAAAACATTTTAATAGTTTACAATTACCAATATTGTGATTATCTGTTTCTACTGGATTATTACCGCTTGGGTCATATAGATTATTTAATGTTAAATACTCACAAGTTTGATATTTATCATTTTGACTAGTGTTAATAAGGTTTATATGATTAACACCTGATATTTTTGACAATCCCAATTCTTTATAATAAGGTAAGATTTCTGACTGTTTTGATCTACAATAAGGGCATCTTATCTCATTCTTATTTAATCGTCCGCTAGTTGCTTCTAAATTATTAAATTTACTTTTATGGTTTACCAAATCTTTAAATAATGGTTCATAATTAAATTTATGTCCACAATTAAGTTTAATATATTTATCAGTTAGAGGTAAATTAGAGATAAGACATATATTATTATCTGCCTCTATTTTATTTATATTTTCTTCAATATCAAGTGATTTATATAATTCACTATAAAAATCAATCCCACCTTCTATAATATATTTTTTCATTAATATAATTTTAAGTATTATCTTTATATTTTTTATATTTAATAGTTATATCAATGTCACCGCCTGAAGTCTGGGGACCTGCAATATGGAGGCTTTTTCATACATTAGCAGAAAATATAAATGAGAATATGTATAAGCATATTTATCCACAATTATTTTTTCAAATCCAACGAATATGCAAATTTTTACCTTGTCCAGAATGTGCAAAAGATGCAAGCATTTTTTTAGCAAAAGTCAAACTATCCGATTTAAAAACAAAAAGAGATTTTATAAATATTTTTTATTTATTTCATAATTATGTTAATGCCAAAAAAAGAAAACCGTTATTTAATTACGGCAATATTTACATTTACAAAAATTATCGTATAATTAATGTTGTTAATAGTTTTATTTCTGTCTACAATACCAAAGGTAATATGAAGCTTATTGCAGAGTCGTTTCAAAGACAATTTATAATTAAAGATTTTAAAATTTGGATTATGAATAATATTAAATTTTTCATTCCTGATCGCGTATCACTACAAAATACAATACAACCTAATACAACTCAGCAAATTGCGGAGATTCCAGAGGCAATTCTAGAAAATGAAGAGGCGAATCCAGAGATAATTCCAGAGATAATTCCAGAGATAATTCCAGAGATAATTCCAGAGATAATTCCAGAGATAATTCCAGAACCAAATCTAGAACCAAATCTAGAAAATCAAGAACCAATTCCAGAGGTAATTCCAGAGGTAAATCTAGAAAATAACGAGTTAATTAATTTATCAGAAGATATCACATCTAATGAAGATAATGTCTCTACAAATGATATGTTAATGGAAGAAATATATAATGATTCTTCACTAGAAGAAACGGTTGTACCAAGTATAAAAAAAAAGAAAAATAAAAAGAAAAAGAAAAATTAAATAGTGGATACTAATGTGCCATCTTTGTATACATTACATTTAAAGGTCTGCTCTTTCGGTTGGTAACAAATTTCTTTATTACTTGATACTTCATTGAAGAATAAAAATTTACCTGAACCTCCAGAATACATTAATGTTACTATAAATGCTGCACTTGCGATTCCTAACAATACATTTAAAAACAAATCACCAGTATTAATTACACAATTTTTATAAACTTTAATAAACATATCTGTAAAAAAGTACACCAAAAGTGTGGTAAAAATCCAGTAATTAGGAGCTTCGTTTGTAAACATAGGCAAAGATAAATACATTATTGTAAATGCGAAAACAAAGGCGCTAAATGTCGCATTACCATATTTGCTATATTGGACTGATGTACAAATTGTACCATCATTAGTAGCTGGTTTTGCACCGTTCATCATATAAATAAAGTTTCGCACAACACACATACCAATTAAAAATCCTAAATAGATGAGGCCTTTAAAATTTTGAAACATAAAAGACATTGCTGTTATACTTGTCGCCAATATGATGGGTGAATAAAAAGATAAAAATACAACAATATTGAATGGTTGAAATAATAAAAGAGGAGCATCAGCTACCCCGCCTGTTTTCATTTGTGTATTTGTATTGCTCATATACTAATAAATAATAATATATTTTTTATTATTATTTATATTATTATTTTCTCTCTCTTGTGTCTTTATTTTTCTAAAATTAAATTAAATACATCATCAATATGTTCAATAGAGTGAAATTTAATACCATCTATTATTTTATTATCTTTATATTTTTCCATTATTTTCTCAAAATCTTTAATATTTTCTTTCGGAAATATAAATTCTTTTATTCCTGATTTAATAGAATGTATTATTTTTTCTTGAAGTCCACCTATTTCTGTTAGTAATAAACCAAAATGAGTTTCTCCAGTAATTCCAAAATAACTTTTAATTTTAATATTATTTAATAAACTGTAAATTAACACTGTAAAAGCGGTTGTTGCTGAAGGTCCATCTTTTTTAGTACTAATATCAGGACAATGAATGTGTATTCCATAAACAATATTATTTTTAGTATCATTATAATTTTCAATTAAATATTTTTGTCTTTCAAAATTTGTTAAATTCCAAGCATTTGTTAAACTAACACTAATGGATTCTTTCATAACATCTCCCATTGAACCTGTTAATGTTAGATCTAAAAATTTATTGGATGGAATAAAACTTGCTTGAAGAGGAAGGACACCTCCTTGAGAGAGTTGATTTGCCCACAATGCATTTATAACGCCCACTTTACTTTCATTATGAATCTTATATACCTTAACTTCTCTCTTATCTTTGAAATAATTCATTTTTATGTCTTCAATTGTTATATCTATAGGATAATCATAGTGTTTATCCAGTTTTAAAACATTTAAATTTATTTCTCCTATAATTTCAAATAATATTTCTTTTAATTTTCTTACACCTGATTCTAATGTATATTCATCTATAATAAATTTTAATACCTCATCTGAAAAAGTTATCATATCCTGAAGAGCCATCTTTGCATAAATTTCAGGTAATATATGAGTGTTACATATTATCAACTTATCCTCTAATGATAAATTAGTGAATTTTATCCTATGTACACGGTCTAATAAAATTTTATCAATTGCTTCAACGTCATTATAAGATAATATAAATAATGCTTTGGATAAATCAATATCTACTCCTGTAAAATATTTATCCTGGAAACAATCATTTTGTGCAGGGTCTAGCAAATGCGTTAGAATACCAACTATCTCTTTTCCGTGTTCCGTACGACTTATTTTATCAACTTCATCTATAAAAATGATTGGATTCATACACTTTTTATCAATCAAAATTTGCACTATAGAACCCCATGTTGAACCAACATATGTATAATTATGTCCGTGTAACGTGCTACCATTACTATCACCTCCCATTTGAATCATCGCAAATGGCCGACTATTACCATTCTCATCTTTTAAACAATGAGATAACCCACGTTTTGCTAATGAAGTTTTACCAATACCGGGTGCTCCTTCAAAACCAAAACAATAACCGTCTTGTTTTCCAGTAAGCCATTGACCAATAATTCTTTCTATTTGTTTTTTGGCTTTATCATGTCCGTGAACAGCTTTATCTAATGTTATTTTTACATTTGTCATATAATCTTTTATTTGATTCATATCTTTATTTATGGATGTTATTGTTTTATTAATTATATTATTATTTTCTAATACATTATTGCTGCATATATTCGTAAAAGTTTCAATAGTATTTTCTGTTAAATTTGTATTATCATTTTTTTTACATAAAGATATAAATAATTCAATTTGTTTTTTTAATTGTTCCTTTGTTAAAGCATTTGTTTTTATTTGTTGTATTGTATATTTATTTAATAATTCATTTATAATTGTAATATTATTAATTAATTTCTTTTTGTCACCAATTACAAGATTTTCTTTAATCTTATCTATATATTCATTATTATCTTGTGTTTCTATTTGATGTTGTATTTTTTTAATATAATTTAATATTTCAATACTTGTATACGAATCTTTATTTGGTATTTCTGGTAATATTTTCTCAATATTTGTTTGTTGACACATTTCTTTAAATTTATTTCTAACATTATTCATAATATTTAGTATAGGTTCTCTCTTATAAACATTAAAAGGAATCTTTAATAATCCATCTAAGTATTGACGTGCTTTTGAACCAGAGTCTTCTGCCTTAGCCTTTACTTCTTTCAATTTAATCATTGCTTTTTCTTTTACAGTGTCTGATGCTTGCAATAAACATATCTGTTGTTCTAATGGTATTTTATTAATATCAAAATTAGATAAATCATTTGTATATTGTATTGTTTTTTTCATTGCTTGTTTAAAATATTGTTTAAACGACCACGGTAAACTATCAAAAAGTATTGTTTGGTCTTGTGTATCCACATTTCCATTTGAGTCATTAGAGAGAAGGTCATATAATAAATAAGCTAAATATTGGTTCTCATAATTACTAGAATGAATTAATAAATTTATTAATGTATTTCTTTTTTTGTACATATCATCTTGAACAAATTCTTTAACAACCTGAGATATTTGTTTTTGTTTAATGATACTATTATTTTCACTTATACATCCAGCAAATTTATTATATATATCTTTATGATTATCACATATAAAATAATCTTTTAATAATAATGAGGTTATAAATCTATTAAAATCATCAGAGTTAAATGTATTATCTTTCGGTTTATTTTCCAATATTTTTTGTTGTTTTAATGATATATATTTATTATTCAAAAATTCAGTTATAACATCGTCTACTATTCCAAAAACAATAAGGGTTTTTTTCAAAACGGAACTATATATGTAAACTTTCATTCCATATACTTTCATATGAAATTGTTTATAGTTGCTCCATACATCACTACATTGTAAATTATTTGTTATGTCATCAGATTTCTCTTCATTTTTTTTATTTTTAGTGTCATCTACAGTATTAACTAGTTTATAACTAGTTGGATGAAAATATTTTTTTAATAATTCAAATTTGTCTAGATCTTTTTCATCTGTTGGTATTTTATTATTATTACCAAAACAAATAGATATTAAGTCTTCTAAGTTTTCAGTTCCATAATTTTTAAATAAACTTGATAATTCATTATTTACAAACTGTAATCCATTGATTAATATTTCACTATTTTTGTTTTTAATTTCACTAAATTCGTATATTTTTTTACTAAGTTCGCCTAATCTTTCTATACAATTTCCAACATCGCTAATTCCTAAAATATCGAGAATTTTGTTTTTTTGGACGTGGATAATTGTTTTTTGAATAACATCTTTAAAAAAATTAAATTTTCTCTCTATTAAGGTAATAATATCATCATTTTTATTTTTTTGTATCATTTCATTTTTAATAACACTACTCTTTTGGGCCATTATATTCTTATGCTATTTTATTTTTTACAATATATATATTGATATATAATTTGATACTAATAAACTAAATTTTGAAATACTTACTATACCGTTAAATAAGTCAAAAATAATATATTATTAGATGTATATAAATACATTTATTTATATTAATATATATTCAATTAAAATGGGAATCCCAAGTTATTTTTCATATATAGTTAAAAATCATTCAAAAATTATTAAAAATTTAGAATCTAATAATTTTATTGTTAATAATCTCTATCTTGATTGTAATTCTATTATTTATGATGTTGTTCATAGCATTGATTTTACTAAATTAACGGATTCTGATGTAGATACAATAATTCGGGATGTATGTACTAAAATAGATGAATATATATATTTGTTAAAACCAGATAATAATGTTTTTATAGCGTTTGATGGTGTCGCTCCTGTTGCGAAATTAGAACAACAACGGTCTAGAAGATATAAATCTTTATATCAAAATAATATTGTTAAATCTATATATAAAAACACTAAACCAGACCCTTGGAATACGACTGCTATTACACCCGGAACAGTTTTTATGAAAAAACTTAACGATAAAATCAGAATTGTTTATAATAATCCTAAAAAATATAATGTTAAACAAATTATACTTTCACCTAGTGATAGGTTTGGTGAGGGAGAACATAAATTGTTTGATTATATTAGAACATTTCCTGAAAGTCACAAAGGTTTAAATACCGTAATATATGGGCTTGATGCAGACCTTATTATGTTATCAATAAATCATTTACCTATATCTGAAAATATATATCTGTTTAGAGAAACTCCTCATTTTATAAAATCCATTAATTCAGAATTGGAACCAAATGAATGTTATGTTATTGATATACCAGAATTAGCAAATACTATTACGCTAGATATGAACAATGGTCAATCATTAACTAGTCAACAACAAAAAAATCGGATATATGATTATATTTTTCTTTGTTTTTTCTTGGGTAATGACTTTATGCCACATTTTCCCTCCGTCAATATCAGAACAGGTGGTGTTGATAAAATGTTAAACGCGTATAAATCCACTATTGGTTCTACTGATTCTAATTTAACAGATGGTACAAATATATATTGGAAAAACGTTAGAAAACTAGTTCAGTTTCTTGCGGATAATGAGGAAGAAAATTTCAAGACGGAAATGAAATTGCGTAATAGAAGAGATAAACAACCTTCAAATGAAAATATCTCGCCTGAAGAGGCTTTAAAAAATTTTGATGCAATACCAACTTACGAACGATCTTTAGAAAAATACATAAATCCTTTCAGTGAAAATTGGCAAAACAGATATTATAAATGTATATTCAATGTGGATATTGATGAAGTTCGTAAAAAACAAATATGTGTAAATTATTTGGAAGGTCTAGAATGGACGATGAAATATTATACTAGAGGATGTCCAGATTGGAGATGGAGTTATAATTACGATTATCCGCCATTATTAACTGATTTAATACATTTTGTACCTTATTTTGATACAGAATTTATTGAAAATGTAAAACCAAATCCAGTGAGTGAATTAACTCAATTATGTTATGTATTGCCTAAACAAAGTTTATATCTATTACCAAGCAATTTATATAATAATTTAATAAATAAAAAGAGTGAATGGTATGATAATAATTGCGAATTTGTGTGGGCATTTTGCAGATATTTTTGGGAATCACACGTACAATTACCTGATATCGATATTAATGAATTAGAGAATTTTGTTAAAGAAAATGTATAATCTAATTTACATCTTTTTATTTATATTACAAGAGTGATTAGACCGAAGTCTTTCCATCTTTTCAAAATTATCTTCTCTTTCAAAATGAGGGGTTATATATTTTAGTATATCGGTATAAGTTAAATTATCTGTATTTTTCAACTTGAGAAGATTTGTTAACTTAATGTCACGATTAATATTGCGTCCATTCTCATTGTCTTGTAATTTGTTACTACGGATATAGTTATTAATATATGTAACCACTTCATTTTTACTCATCTCATAACCAGTTGGTTTTTTTAGAAACTCGGCAAGCTGATCACTAATACGAAAAGTTTTGACAATTTTTGATTTATTATCCATTATAACCAAATATTGTTGTTTTTACAATCTATTGAAATATGAATAAATAGTTATTCATATTTCAATTTTATTATAAAATTATGCATTCATTATTCCTTCTTAGTAGTATTCATCCGGTATAATTGGATTTAAACTTATTAATTCTTCATAAAAGAATTTTGGGAGTCACACGTACAATTGCCGCATATTGATATGAACGAATTAGAGGATTTCGTCAAAGAGAATGTATAATCCAATGTAATATTTAGATTTTATAAATAATTTAATTTGTATTATACATATTATATATAAATATGAATAATATTCAAACTATTACGTTAAACAATATAACAATTGATTACAAATCTTATGGAAACAGTTATGTCATTTGTTTTTTAGATAACATAGATAACAATATTGAAATATATATCGAACAGTTATACAATATTATTTACCCTTCTTTTTATAAGTCACGTGCACTGAAATATGATAATTGTTGTGGTAATAATGCGATTGCTTTATGTAATGCATTTAAACAGAACAATAATGTTAAAAGTGGAAGAATAATCATATATAGTTGGTCAAATAGTTCAAAATTAGATATTGATAATATAACAAAGGTATTTGGTTCAACATCATTGCGTGTTGGTGCAACTTATCACGCATTAGGTTATTTAGAACTACAAATAAATTCTAAATGGTATTTTATTGCTATTGAAACTACTATTGAATTACCATATAAGTTACAATTTTTTGTAGGAAATTCTAAAAAAGATCTCGATGTAGTTTTATCAGCAAGATATTTATGTGATAAATATGCAATTACATATGACTGTGATATTTTTTTTACTGATGTCATAGCAAATGCAAATAATAATAAAGGAGGAAAAAAGAAAAAAAATACTAGAAAAAATAAAATAACATATTATAGAGTCAATAAAAAACGTAGAAACAAATCAAAACGTATTCATTAAATAATAATTATGTTAAGTAACTTAAAGACCGTTTATATTTATGCATTCATTATTCCGTCTTCGTAATATTCATCAGGAGTAATTGGATTCAAACTTATTAATTCTTCATAAAAGAATTTTGGATATAAACTATCTTCTTTATATTTTATATTATCAGCATGACTTAAGAGATACCACATATCGTGGTCTTCTTTTGTTAAATAGATAAGAACTTCAAACAAATTATTAGCTTGATTGTCTATAAATGGATAGTTTTGCATAGCATAAAATGCTCCCTCTTTTTCATACGTATTATTATGTTCATTTAATAATTCAATGGTTTTCTCTCTAGAATTATATTTATAACAAAGGATACGACTAACAGATATTCGAATGATCTCTTTTATATAATTATGAATCATATTATTCTCATTGTTAACAGTATTTTTATGTAATTCCCATAGTGTATCATAATTTAAAGAAATGGCGTTAGTACCTCTCTCTCCATTTAAAAAATAATACCATAGAGCGTAATAATTAGTATTTATAACTGTATTATTATTTAATGATGACATATTATTATATAATATTTAACCTTTAAACCAGTTATTCACATCATATTGTGATACTTTATTTTGATAATTTATATTTTTTCATAAAAGAATGTTGACTTTCAAAAAAACCAGATATTATTTTAAAAAAGCCAAAAGTCTACGGGAAAATGAAAATTGGACATTTATAAATGTCCAAAATCAGAAAATCCAAATACTTTCCCGGAAAAAAATAAATACCTGGTTTTTGTTACCATACTGAAAAATTAGCGTCTGGTACCAAAAAATAAATAATTATTTTTGTTATTGTAAAAAATATATATATTCTTTGGAAAACAATTTAGGGGTTTTTTCTTGCAGTATTTTATACTGACAAATGTTTACAAATTTTACGCCGAAAAACGCCCAAAATTATAATTGCAGTTTATGTGACTTTGTATGTAGTAAGAAAAGTGATTGGGTTCGCCATTCTACCACACGCAAACATTTGAATGTTGACAAAATGTTGACAAATGTTGACACATTTTACGCCGAAAACGCCGAGGTGTCAAATAATTTTATATGCGATTGTGGAAACAAATACAAACACCGTCAGAGTTTATATGTCCATCGTAAAAAATGTCCAAACCATAAAAATATAAATACTAAATTGAATGAATCTGAATTAATTTTAACATTGTTAAATCAAAATAATCAATTGCAAAATCAGATTCTTGACTTGTGTAAAGAGAGAAATAGTTTGGCAATAAATAATACAAATGGTCATATAAATTCACATAATAAGACCTTTAATTTAAATGTATTTTTAAATGAGCACTGTAAAGATGCAATGAATATTACCGATTTTGTTGATTCTGTAAAGTTACAATTATCAGATTTGGAAAATATGGGTAGGTTAGGTTATGTGGAGGGTATTTCAAATATTATTGTTAAAAATTTAAAAGAGATGGATATACATAAAAGACCAGTACATTGTAGTGATTCAAAACGTGAAGTAATGTATATAAAAGATGAAGATAAATGGGAAAAAGAGAATGATGAGAAAATTAAGCTTAGAAAAGCGATAAAAAAAATAGCACATAATAATTCAAAACTTATTCCTAAGTTTAAGGAAAAGCATCCAGATTGTAACAAAAGTGATTCAAAATTTGCAGACCAATATAATAAATTAATTATTGAAGCATTGGGTGGTTCAGGTGATAATGATGTAGAAAAAGAAGATAAAATAATAAAGAAAATAGCAAAAGAAGTTATAATAGATAAATCAATTATTTAATGTTTATCATCAAATAAAATAAAAATAAAAATATAATATATACGATGAGTTATTCTTTCGGTACACCATCTAAAACTCATCCAGGAGATTTGGATTTTACCACGAAAAAAGGTGATAAGGTATTTCACCAAAAACACCACTTTGTGAGAAAAACATACAAACCATATAGTTACCATAGAGGAACAAAATCAAAAACAAGAAAGGGAAGGAAAAATTTTACCACGAAAAAAGGTGATAAGGTATTTCACCAAAAACGTCATTATGTGAGAAAATCTCGCAAACCATATCGTTTTCCAAAATAAATAGATATATATAGTAGAATAACTTAAAGAAATAAAATAGAAAATAGAAAATTTAGTAATTTTATACCATTATAGAATAAAATATTAATTATTTTCAATACATTCAAATTATAAATATTTAATACAAATAATATTTATAATGTCTAAAAAAATAATTGCTGAAATACCAAATCGTGATGCTTTTTTTCATTTATTAAAGCATAATACAGGTTTAATTGTAATAAAATTAGGAGCAGAATGGTGTGGACCGTGTAAACAAATTCGAACAGTTGTTCACGGTTTTTTTGCATCATCACCACCAGAAGTTATATGTGCAGATATTGATGTGGATAAGTCATTTGATTTTTATTCTTTTTTGAAAAGTAAAAAAATGGTAAATGGTATTCCTGTTTTATTATGCTATAAGAAAAACAATACTACATATATTCCAGACGATATAATTACAGGGTCAGACCCGAATGAATTACACAAATTTTTTACACGTTGCGGTAATCATTTAATGGATGTTTTGAATAATAATCCAAAATCTCAAGTTCTTTAAGTTTGTTTACAATAATATATACATAACTATAGTTACATTTTCTCTCTTTTTGTGAGTTTTGAATATTATTTTTATTTTTATTTTTATTTTTATTTTAATTATTTTCTTTTACACAATGTGCATATACAGGATAATCGTAATAAGTGAAATTGTGAATAGGCAAAAGATTTCTTCCATTTTCTTTCGGAGGTGTTTGAGGTAATATCATACAATAAATAAATTCACTTTTATCACAATAAATATGAGGTTCATTTTCAAAATTGTATACATCATAGTCATAATCGTTGTAAGGTGTCTTTGTATTTAATTTACCTTTTCCAAGGAATTTTCCTAATAATTTATATTCTTCATTCTGATTAGGACCTTTATAATAGTATATAAATTTATCATTGAATTGAGTTGCCTTTTTAATTTTGGTATCTTCTGTTATTAAATAATAAAGTGGGAAACCATGGTGAAGAAGATTATCTATTCTATAAAAATTTTCCATTCTATTAACTTGTTATTTATTTTTACTTAATTTGAAAGAGAATAAGTATTTCAATTTTTTTTTATAATATTCACATATATTTTGAGATATGATGTTGTTATTATTTATTATAAACTGTATTGTTTTGGTTTTATTTGTATTACAATTTTTATAAAAATAAGGTAAATATAATTATTTAGATTGTTGTTTTATTTTTAGAATTAAGATGTAAGGAAAATAAAAACTAGATAATAAATAATGAATATTGCAAATAAAATATAATAGTATATTATATATGAAATCACTAAATAATTTATTTATCCTTTTTTTTATTCTTATTGTAGTAGGTTTCTTATACAAAAGATTTGAAGATAAACAAAAAAAAGAAGATAGTAAAAATATTGACGAGGCAATTCAAAATTATTTATTAGATGATGTAACTTTAGGTATGAGCAAAAAACCTATTCTATGGATACATATACCTTATGAATATAACTCTAGAAAATGGCTAAGTTTTGGTTCACGTTCATCTTTTGATTTAAATCAGCCATATTTATATTTAACAGTTAAAAGTATAATAAAACATTGTGATTCATCTTTTACAATATGTATTATTGATGATAATGCTTTCCATCGATTAATCCCTGGATGGGATGTAAATATGACTAGAATATCAGACCCTATATTATCTAATATGAGAACATTAGGATTTATGAAATTACTTTATATTTATGGCGGTCTAATGTGTCCAATTTCATTCTTATGTATGAAAAATTTAAATGGATTATATCACAAAGGTATTCAACATAATAAAATGTTTGTATGCGAAGCAGTAAATAATAATATAACATCAACAGAATACAACTTCTACCCAAATTTATCCTTTTGTGGGGCGCCGAAAAATAATGAAACTGTGTATCATTTATGTGATTTTATTCAACGTATTATATCTACTGATTATACTAGTCAAAGCGTGTTCTTAGGTGATTTTAATAGGTGGGTAAACTCGCGTGTTCGATCAGGCAAGATAAATTTAATAGAAGGAACTGAAATTGGTACAAAAACGAGTGAAGGAAAAACAATAGTAATAGAAGATCTAATGTCAAATAATTATCTGGATATATATCCGCAAACATACGGTATATTAATACCATCGGATGAAATATTAAAACGCGCAAAATTCGAATGGTTTGCAAGAATGTCTGCTAAACAAGTACTTCAATCTAATACCATTATAGGTAACTACATTTTATTAGCAAATTCTCCTGAGGAAGGAATTCTTGAACCATTAGAAATGAAACCAAACTGGGTTGGGTTCTGGAGAACTCCATTATATCCCGGATTATATATGGTTTCACAACCAAATTATCTAGGTAATAATCTTATTAAACAAGATTATACTGGACGTTAAATAATAATATAAAAAATTAACTTAAATATTTATTATTATTTAACATATAAAATGCAAGTTATTACTGATTGTTTAGTTTTAATGATAGAAGAATATGATATAGATAATGTTCGTACAGATAACACAGTATACGTATTATATGACCAAAAAGATGAACACTATATAATTAGAGGTAAAAGAAATGATACTAAAAATATTAAAGGATGTGGTTTTTCCTTCAACTGTACAAATATAAAATCTTTAGAATATTTTATTAGTTTTATAATGTGCAAAAAGAATCTATGGAGCTTTACATTATACAATTATGATAATTTACCTTATAGGTCAGAAAATATTACGTATGATTATTTATCGGATAACGCTTCAACAGAATATGAAATATCTGGTTATGATAAGTTGATATATAATAAAAAAGATCTAGTTAAAAATTTAAAAATGTTAAAGAATGTGTTTAATAATTATAATTAATTTAATCATATTATATTATAATTATGAATGATACTATTTCGTTACTTTTAGCAACTGCAGTTTTAGCTGTTGGAGGAGTTGGTTTATATATATATAAGACGTCAGATGATGACATTAAAAAAGGAGGTAGTAAAAATAAAAACAAACATAATGATTTTTTTCAAACCGGAAATCAAGATGATTATTTGGAAGATGAAAATGATTATGAAGAAGATGATGACGAACACGAAGATAATGAATCAAAAGTGAGAGCGCGAAATGTGAATAGTAAAACTAAACGAAATAAAAGGAATACTGGAACAAAAAGAAGATATTAGATGTAAATATAATATATAATATCATAAGTAGACTTATCATATTTTATTTGTGAAGTGTAAGTAATTTTATTAAAATTACATATCTGTCTTATAACAGTAGTAAAACTATTATATGTCAATTTTCGTTCTAAATATTTTTTTTTCGATAAATGATAAAATGGTTTACATTCTTCTATAAATGTTGGAATTAATTTTTTAAAAATACCCTTTTTATAAGCTTCGATATTAAACGTATAGTGTTTTTCATTTTTCATACAAATATTGTCTAATAAAGAAAAGAACAAATCGTTTGGTACATTATTTTTAAATATTTGTGTTGACATTGTATAATAATAAAATATATTAAAATATATTAAAAAATAATAAATATTCTAGTTTTTATTTGAACGCATTAATAAGTTACATATTAGTATATAATTTATTAATAATTATAAAATTTAGACTGCAACGTTTGTCTAAATTAATAAGGTAAGCAAGTTGTTAGTAAATAAAGATAATTCGATTTCGTCTTCGTGTATGTTATGAAAAATAGTGATATATTTACAAATAAATGGTATTATATTGTATTTTTGGTCTTCTGATATAATATTAGTATTTTTAATAAATATAAAATAGTTATCTAGAATATCCATAACTGAATATCCTTTATCGTAAATTTCGTATATTAAAGTAATAGCTTCTTTCAATTTATTATTTTTAAGTAGACTAGTATATTCCTCAAAAGTAATAAAACTTATATTGGAACATAAATTAACAGCCAATTTATATGTAATGTTAACTCCAAGCAGTTTAAATTTTTCCATGTAATTAATAAGAATTTTTACAGTATTATTAGAAACATTAATAATAAATTCTTCAGCATCTTTATCAATCTCAATTTGTTCATTTTGTTTAATTTTAGTAATAATACCAATTAAATTCTCTCTTTTTAAAGGTTTAATCTTAATAATTATAAAACGTGATTGTAAACTTTCAATTACTTTCTGTATATTAGTACAAGAAGCGATGAAATGTACATTATGGCTAAATTTATCTATACAGTTACGGAATACCTGTTGACTTTGCTCATTAATAATATCAATATCATCAAGAATAACAATTTTCTTTTTATCTTTGATATTAGAACAAGTTTGACAAAATGTTTTAACATCTGTTCTATAATAATTGATTCCCTGTTCTTTTAAACTATTAATATGAAGTACATTTTCTTCATATTCTTTTGCTGTATAACCTTTATAATATTCTCTGATAAGTGCATTTAATATAGATGTTTTTCCTGAAGCAATATCACCTATAAGCAAAATATTTAAATTATCCATTTTAATCATAGTTCGAAGTATTTTAATAACCTCATTATCGTTTTCAAAGTCATCTAAAAAAAGGGGTTGATATTTATGAATAAACAATTGATCATAATTTTCCATTTATTATAATACGTAAATAATTATTTAAGTATATCTTTATTAATATTATTAATGGCTGACAATTTTTATAATACGCTAGGTGTAAACGAGAATGCATCCAAAGAAGAAATTAAGAAAGCATATAGAGGATTACAAATGAAATATCATCCAGACAAAAATCCGACTAATCAACAAGAATCAATAAATATGACACAGAAATTAAACGAAGCATATGAAACTTTAGGAGATGAACAAAAAAGAAGTGAATATGATATGTCAAGAAAAAACCCACATATTAGGTTCAATGGTTTCAATCCACACGGAGGCCAAGAACCACCAATGGATGATATATTTAATATGTTTTTTGGTGGAATACCTGGTATGGGAGGAATTCCAGGTATGCAAGGTTTTCCAGGTATGCAAGGTTTTCCAGGAGGAAATATACATATATTTCACGGTACACCAATGGGTTTTCAACAAGCAATACAGAAACCAACTCCAATTGTAAAACATATAGATATTAATATGGAACAAGTATTGAATGGCGCAAATATTCCATTAGAAATAGAAAGATGGATAATAGAAAACGGTATTAAGGTTTTTGAGAAAGAAACTATTTATGCAGCAATACCTCAAGGTATAGATGAAGGTGAATTATTGATAATAAGAGATAAAGGAAATGTTATTAATGATAACGTAAAGGGTGACATAAAAATTTTCATAAAAATTATAAATGACAGTATTTTCAAGCGTTCTGGGTTAGATTTAATTTTAGAAAAAAACATCACATTGAAAGAGTCCTTGTGTGGTTTTTCTTTTGAGATAAAGTATATAAATGGTAAAAGTTATACATTAAATAATAATAGAGGTAGTATTATAACACCAGAATACAATAAATTATATCCTCAAATGGGTTTAGTACGTGGTGATCATAAAGGAAATATGATTATCCATTTCCATATAACTTTTCCTGAAACTTTATCGGAAGAGCAAATTGATAAATTAACAGAAATTCTTTAAATTGAAAAAAATAATATTATTTATTAAAATAATGATTTAAAAACGTTTTCCTCTAATTTATTACCACAACCGTAGGCTAGTGGTAAACTCTCCGCCTACCAAGCAGAGGTCCTGGGTTCGATTCCCAGCGGTTGTATATGCCTTTTTAGCTTAGTGGTAGAGCATCAGTCTTGTAAACTGAAGGTCTTGGGTTCAATTCCCAAAAAAGGCTTTATTCTAGTTTAGTATTTATATAAACTTTTTTATAAGGTTTATATATATAAATGGCAGGTAGACCTCGCATAGTAAGAAGTAAACAATCCTATATTAATCACATTGATAATAATACATTTTCAGGTCCTATGAAAATGGGAACAGCCCCTAGTATTGGTGTGACCAGAAATTATTGGTATAATTATGTTACACAATGTAATACAAATCCAAACGCAGTTAAAAAGAGTTATGCAAATATGGTTTTCTTAAATATTAAACCATCACAAACACCTGTTACTGCAGGATTTAGACCAACAACAAACTACAATTATTCATATAATGCTCCGCCAGGTGTAGGATTTTATGATGCAAATGTAAAATATGATAATCATTATTATAGACCTTATTTCCCTCCAGCTGCTTTAGCAAATAATATGCAGCCAGTATCAAAACATATGACTGGATTTGTCTCGAAATAATTTTATAAAATTTGTTCTACACCTAGACTTAGTCATTGTAATGTAATGTTTAAATAGGGTAATTTTGTGCAGGTGATATAAAAGTGGTTACAGGTTGACCTGCATTTTGTGCCGGAGGATAAGGAAAGTATCCATTCGGATTTTCTGTCCAATTGTTGTATCTACCCAAATATTTGTAAAAGGCGCCACATTGTCCGTCACTTTTATAACAAACACTTGCTAACCTATTTTTAGCACGTCTATTTGCTATACTAGATGCTCCAACACCATTTTGTCCCGGTTTATATTTGTTATATAAATATGTCGAACTATTACACGTTATATTACCTCCTGGTGCCATTTTAGTACTTCTTCTTCCTCCAACACCAAGATTTTTTTTATGTAAAAATCCAGGAAAGTTTGTTGTACTACCATACCAAAATTGACCATTTGAATTACTTCCATTACCAAGTCTTGACATTTATATAATTATGATATAAAATAATTATATAAATTATACATTTTAATTGTATACATTAAACTTAGTATATAAAATACATATTTGTTATTTTTATTTATTATAGGGTAGTAAGCTCTTCTAAAACTCAAGTTTAAGAAATCTTTCTAGTAGGGATATCACTAGCTACAACATATACCGAATTTTCAGTAATAATAATATATTCAGTGTTTGACTTATAAAACTTTGCGATACTAGATGTATATTCGTCTTCTGATTTAACTAACAATTTTTCTCCATTATCTTTTGCGCCAATTAACGCTTTTTTATCTAAGGAAGCAGTCCAATAATCGAGCATTATTGGTTTATCTTCAACAACAGATAGTTTGGCTGCGTGTTTTAGAGTAATATCACTTGGGAGTCTGTAATTAAAACTAGAATCTGGTTTTTGTTCGGTCATTTTATATAAATTTAAATTATAAGTCTTTAAATACTTATATTTTAAAAGTATTTTTATTTAAATATTTTTAAATATTAATAAATATAATGAAAAGCGATGGTTCTAATAAAGAATTAAAATATTCTTTGCAAAATTTTGATAATTATAAAAAAGATTTAAATAATAATATAGATGAAGTAACAACTAAATATTCTACCTTAGTTATAGAATATTATAAATTTATACTAGAAAATATACAATTGAAAAATAAAGTTTTTGCACGATATATTATTATTAGGGGTTTAGATACTATCACTAATGTATTTTTACTTATATTATTATATACAAAAAATATTGATATTACCTATTTTCATTGTCAAAAATCATTTTATTTTTATGTTGAGTTTGTTGGGCAAATTGTTGAGGACGATAAAGTTTTTTTACAATTAAGTTCTCGTGATGCAACTACTTATGTATATAAAAAAACTATTTTTACCATAAATAATGAATACAAAAAACTTAATGAACTTACTATGAGCGAAACTACCAAAGACAAAATTAGTACTATTAATTCATATATTGATTTATATAAAATATACATTAATAAAATTCTACGATTAACTGATTTTGATACAAACACTCAATATATTTGTCTTTTCAATAATTTATCAAGTAAATTAAACAGTAATTTAATTAATCAACAAAAAATAAAGTTTTTAGAAAATATAGTTAATAAATTAGATAATATAATAAGTGATATTGATGTATTTTTTGAAATTAATCAACAAATAATAAAGCGATTTTTGAAAAATAATGAAATACTTAATAATTGTCACGAGAAATTTAATTTAGATATTTTCACGGAAAAAATAACAGGACCAGTTGATAAATTTGTAAGTTGGTTTTTAAATTAATTGTACTCTAAGATTTTACTATGTTAGCTATGTTAGCTATGTTAGCTATGTTAAGGTTGAATAAACTCAATAGTTATATTCTTTTTACGTATTTTTTTCTTTTTATCTTTAATAATATTATTTGAATCTGCTGATTTTAAATTTTTTTGACATATATACTTAAACTCATTAGTTAATATATTTTTTAGAAATTCATAAATAATCATTAATACATTTTCATCACATTTACCTACAATTAAAACACTGCCAGTACGAAATATCATAAAGGATACTTCTTTTACATCTGTGTATAACGACCGATTCTCTTCAGATATTTGACTTCCAGTTTGTATACCAATATCCGGATTATAATAAAATTTACTTTGGATTCCTGGATAGGAACAAGGATCATAAATGGAATGAATATTATATTTACTTTTTAATATGTCATATAAAATCTCTCTATTAATAAAGAAACCACAATTAAAGTTAGAATTAATTAAAACTGTTTCATTACTATCATCTTTATATCCTAATGGAAAATCAATATAAGGTTGTAATGTTGTAATTATTTGTTTTAATAGTAATTCGTAAACAATCTCACTTTGTACACCAGGTATTTCTAATTTACCTGTATTAAATACCTTAACGTGAAATTCCTTAAATGACTTTTCAACTTTCATTCTAAGAATTAATACAAAGCAATTGTAAAAGGCACTCTTCTTTTTGCAACGATAACTCATAATATCTTTTTTAGATATTCCAATACTAACTTTTCTAATATCTTTGAATTTTATGCGCCCAGATGGATTATCTATATGCGTAATAATATGTTCTTCAAAATAAACCTCGTTTTTAAGTTTGTCTTGTATAAAAGTTAATTCTTCTTGGGCTAATGTATTAAATTTCATTTGTTTTTTTATTACCCCGTCAGACGGTTTAGCATAAGGAATAACTGGTATTTGCCAAAATATTTCTTTTAAATCAATTGGAATATTTAAATAACCTATTTTGGTTTTTGTAGAAATATAAATATTTGAAGATTTAGGAGGTATTTCTAAATTCAATTCTTCATTTATATCTGTCGAAATATATTCATTGTCATTTTCTTTTAATATTTCATTATTATTTTCATCGTCAGATGATATATCATCTTCGTTTACAGATGATATAAAATTTTCCCATTCTTGGTCAATATTCATGTTTATAGACATACAAATGCTTCCTGTTATGTCTTTATATTCTTTAAATTAATTTTATTTCAATTATTTTCTTTATTATATAATATAAAGAATGCATTCCTGTTCACATATCATCACTCACAATACTAACAAAAAAAATATAATTAAACAACCCTTTACTGCACCTATAAAAATAAAAAATGCTGAGGCAGAATACAGCTTAAAACAACACTTTTTTGACCCATTTAAAAGTTCCCCTCCTAATGATTTTATGATTAAGTTGCAAATGCGAATGTCTAGATTTTCTAATAAAAATCATACATTTATAAATGAGGATAGTCGTGACAGTGAATAATTAATTACTATATTATTATTTTGATTTTGTGAATGCATTAAATTCTCTACAAAATTTAAAAATTTTGAATCTATATATTCAGAATGATAGCGAATAATATAATTTAAAAAATCTTTAATTATATTCTTTTTATCAATATTATAATCTATACTTATTTTGTGTACATAGGAACATAAACTAGTAATGTTTTCTCTCTTTTTTATTTTTTCAATAATATTTTCCCAAACTGTACTTTCAATAATGTTGAACACATAATCTGTTGTATTTTGTATTTTCACTATATCTTGGTTTGATTGCATAAAATTTATCATACTTCTTATATCTGATTTATATAACAATTGAATACTAGATAAAGAATAATCACTGAAATTTAAATTCTCTGATATCGATATGTATTTCAAAAAATTAATTATATCATTTTTAGGTAATTGATTAAAACGTAATCTTATAAATTCATTTTGTAATCCTTCGTCTATTTTACTTATATAGTTACATATTAAACAAAATCTTACATTGTACGAATAATTTTGCAATAAATATCTTAAGGCTTGTTGAGCATTTTTAGTCATATAATCTACTTCATCTAATATAACAAACTTCATTCCATCGTTAAATAATGGTTTCGAATTTACAAATAGATTTATCTGATTACGTATAATATCAATACCTCTCTCATCTGATGCGTTTAAATGAATTACCAAATCTTTATTTTTCATATTAATTTTACTCTGATAAGCGTTAATCAAGTTAATTATAGTAGTAGTTTTCCCTGTTCCAGGTGGACCATAAAACAATAAATTTGGAAAATAGGAACTTTCAATAATGTTTTTAAGGATTTGTTTATTTAAAGGGTCTAAAACAATGTCTTCAAAATTTTTTGGACGATATGTCTCAACAAAAGGTACCCCACTGTTAGTCATTTAATTATATAAATTATAATTTTTAATATATAATTAATCCAAATATCAATAATTAAACGGCAAATTTACTATATTAAAAGTATAATATTAAAGATTAATAATTAATTAGTTATAATGTCTTCAAAATTTAACAATGGATACTTGGAATTAATAATCGGTCCGATGTTCAGTGGTAAAACAAGTGAACTATTAGAAATATATAAAAAATGTAACTTCTGTAATATACCTGTTTCTATTATTAATCATAACTTAGACATAAGATATCACGATACAATGATATCTAGTCATAATAAGATAATGGCACCTTGTATCCAAACTAATAAAATAAGTGATATATGGTTTGGGAGTAATACTATATTTAACTCAGATAAATACATATCTCATAAATCATTGAGAGAATCAGATGTAATACTTATAAACGAAGGTCAATTCTTTCCAGACCTTTATGAAACAGTTCTTGATATGCTTAAAAATAATAAAAAAATATATATTTGTGGTTTAGATGGCGATTTTGAGAGAAAAAAATTCGGGTTTGTATTAGACTTAATTCCTATGTGCGATGCTATCAAAAAATTAAAGTCAATATGTTCTTTGTGTAGAGATGGTACAGACGGAATATTCTCAATGAGATTAACAAATGAGAAAGAACAAACTGTTATTGGCGCAGATAATTATATACCAGTTTGTCGTAAATGTTATGAACAAAAAATGTAAAAAAGAGTGAAAGTTTTTATTTCTTATTTCT
>JGI25914J50564_10000103_pt1 | contig 24064 bp, 19 predicted proteins | sample LauGreSuBDMM15SN_2_FD_50564 | JGI IMG/M metagenome (IMG submission 50564) | reverse complement strand
TCAGCTGGAATTTACAACGTAATCGTTTCGCAAGGAAAGAATACGAAAACAGTTCGTTTGGCGAAAAACTAGAGCCCCCTAACCCCCGAAGGGGGAAGTGTTAGGTGTTATGTGTTGGGTTGGAATTTGGTAGATCGAAGTTTCAAGTTTCAAGTTTGGAACTGAACACTAAAAACTGCGACTGAATACTGAACACTACGATTCACAACCCACAACTCAAAAAAATCCCTTCAATTCTTAAATGAGTTGGAGGGATTTTTGTTTTCTGATATTTATTTGTAACCTTTCTTATGTACTGGTTTTAACATATTTAATTTAATCATCTGTAAATAGAAGAAAAGAAGAAACGGGACTTAAAAATTACAATTCATATTCATCGTCCTATGCAAAAAAAATCAGAGCACTTAGGTTTGTTTTAAAATTTCACCTTACATTTTGCTATTTTTTATAGAACGATGTGGTAAAACCTCTAAAGCATTTTTTTGACACCTCTGTAAAATATTTTACAACCAAAAGATTCTGTTTTCGGATTGGGAACACGTTTATGGAGCAAAAGGGCGTCCACAGCTTCTCTCAAATAAGGTTTTGCATTTAATGCATCTCCTGCATTATCGTCAATAGAACCCTCATATTTAATAGTGTATTGTCCATTGCTATTTTTCCAAATCAAAAAAGCCTGTGGCGTATGTGTAGCAGAAAATTGCTTTGCTACAATTTGTAATTTGTCTTGTAAATAGGGAAAATTAAGATCTTCTTTTTTAGCTTTCTTTTTCATTAAGACAAATGATTCTTCCGCATAAGCCAATGTATCCATTGCGTTAATTGCTAGAAGATAGACTCCTTTTGCTTTATATTGCTCATTTATTCTGTTTAATCTATTGGTGTACATTTTAGCCATCGGACATTGGTTACACAAAAAAACAACCATAAAACCTTTTGCATTTTTAAAACTAGAAAGAGCAACTACTTTATTATCAACATTCTTTAAGCTAAAATTTTTGATCTGCCTTTCGCGCGCACTGAAATTTAAAAACGTAAAACAAATTGACGATACAACCAATGTCTTTAAAATTGTATTATATCTCGGCTTTTTCATGATTTATTTTTTGATAAACTTTTTAGTTGTTATCGATTTTGTTTTCATGTCCATTATTTTTATCAAATAAATACCTGATGACAAATAAGAAATATCAATGCCATTTTTCCACTGCGGCTGAGGAAGCAACATTGCAACCCTTCCTTCAAGTGTAGTGATGGTGATATAATAAATTTCAGCATCTATATCTTTCAAATTGATGTATAATTTTTCAATAGCTGGATTTGGAAACAAACTAAAATCGGTATTTACCGTATTTTGATTATTGCTCAAGGGAGCAGTTACGATAAATTGTCCCATCATTCCTTCATCTTCATGATTAGCAAAGTGACAATGGTACATGTATGGGTGGCTCACATCTGAATCGGCAAAGTCATCAAACTTGGCTACAAAAGTAACAGATTCGTTTTTACTAATAAAGAAGGTGTCTTTCCATCCTGATTCATAAGCACCAACCGCGCCAGTGCTTCTGGATACAATTTTAAATTCGACATCATGCAAATGAAAGGAATGCCCAAAAACACCATTTGTATTGGTGACTGTCCATTTTTCAATGGCATTCAGGTTGACCGTTTTGTTAATGGTATTTAGAGCAAAAACGGTATTGTCAAATGAAAATGGAATAGCACCTCCGTTTTGTCCACCTGTTATAGCCAATGTCCTGTTTACGGTAGCGTCGGCAGCAGTCCAATAACTGTTGGTAGCCAAAGCACTTGGCACCGCAGTNACAGGGGTTGATGCTGTAGTTGTTGAGGCTACATTGATGCGTAAAATATTAAAATCAATATTATTTAATAAGCTTCCGAACGGTCCACCTTGTTGAGGTTCACCTCCGGGAAAACTATTTGATTGTCCAGAATTATATGCTGTTAAATCAAAACTTGAACCCACTGCATCGGCACCTAAATTTACCATGATTTCAACTCGCTCACCTACCATTAATTTTATTCTTGTTGCCGCAACAGGAGCATTTAATAAACCACCATCATTTCCGATGATATAAAAAGTCCTGTTGTCGCTAAAGCCAAGGTTGTACCCTCGTTCAATTTCTGCATTTAGGATTCGCAATCTCACATATTGTTTTGGTAAACTTATTTGCGGACTTGCGGTTCCATTTACCAGCATATAATCTCCATAGGCCCTTGTAGATGCGGGCGGAGCGTTAAATTGATTGGCAGTGGTGTAACCTCTGCTTGTTAAAGCTAAAACAATGTCATCAACGCCATAAGTTCTCGGTAAATTAAGAGCCGACTCCTGAGGGTCTTTAACGATAATAAAACCTCCAACTCCCTTTGTAATTTGCGTTTGTGTCATTTCATGCAAATGGGGGTGATACCACAATGTGGCCGCTTGATTTAAAACGGTCCAATAAGGTTGCCAAACAGTCCCTGCTGGTATCACTTGATGTGGCCCGCCATCCATTACAGCTGGCAAATGCATTCCATGCCAATGTATAGTAGTTTCTTCATTCAAATGGTTAGTAACATTTAAATGAACAACATCATTTTTATTCATTATCAAAGTGGGTCCCCAGAAATTTGTTTTCAAATTGGGACTAGATATTGCCCCCGTAACCGTTGTATTTCCTGTTGGACGTAATTGNTTTACNGTATCTTTTATGGNNAGATTAAACGTTACGCCATCTGCACCAGAGGTGCCATAATAAGCTTCAGGAATTGTTAAAGTGTTATATTGTGCTTGTAATAAAGTAGAACTAGTTACTAAAAATAGAATAAAGTATAACTTTTTCATAATGGAATGTTTGCGTTTAGTTGTTAGACGACAGCAATTTTAAATTCTTGTGCTAATTTCATCTATTTTTTTAATTAAAAAAAATCGAGCAAGGTCTTACTTCGANGCTATTGAAATTGAAAAGTNNTTATCGCAAAGCACAAAACCGTTTTTATAAGATAATCTTAGTAAGTACAAATAGAATAAATAGCAAAGCGAGAGCTTAATTTTTACCAATAATTTGAAGTGAATTAATGTTTTTAAAATTGATAATAATGTATGCCAAAATTTCTAAAACCATAAAATTTGTTAAATTTAGCCATTTTGCTATTGCGTTCAACTATATTTGTCTAAGATGAAAAAGAAATTTTCCATAATAAGTTTGTCGTTTTCGCTCCTCATAATGGGAGCGATAATTTTGCAATCGCTGCACGCTTTTCATCATTTAGAACAATTTGTTACAGCCCAACATTGCAATCATCAATACGCACCAAATAAAGCGGAGATTAGTCATGCCCACAAAGGATTTGAGCATTGTTTTATTTGCGAATTTGCCTTTAGTTCTTCGGTTCAAATCGAAAATGTAGATTTCAATTTATATAACAATTCCNTTTTNTATAAATCTNCTTNTTTAAGTACTTCCAAATGCATTTCGTTTTTCAGTGGCAGTTCTTTTTCTCTTCGAGGACCGCCAACGGTTTAAATTTTCAATACTTTTTCGGTTACAAAATTTAAAAATTTATAAAATGCAAAAAACACACTTGCTTTTTTGCCTATTGTTTTTGGGTACTATCTATAGCCAAAATACAATTGGTGGAAAAATAACAGACGAAAACAACAAGGCATTAGAGAAATGCCATGTGCACATTTCTTCACAATCCACCAACAGTAGAAAGGATGGTTCCTTCTCTTTTAGTAATTTTCCGAGTGGAACTGCAAAAGTTTATATTTCTTATATTGGCTACAAACCCATCGATACGATTATTGAGGTGAAAGGTAATCTGATAATTAATTTTAAAATGAAACAAAAAACAGAACAATTGGAAGAAGTTGTCCTGAAGCACAAAGACAATTATTTCAATCATTCCGTTTTAGAAGATAAAATTATAGAGAAAACCATTGAAAAATACAGTAGTCAATCTTTAGGAAACGTACTAAAAGAAGTAGCAGGAGTTGCACTTTTAAAAAGCGGTAGCACAATAGTGAAACCAATAATCAATGGTTTGCACAGCAGTAGGGTGCCTGTTTTCAATAACAACGTAAAACTAGAAGACCAACAATGGGGCATCGAACACTCGCCAAATTTTGATGTGAATGCAGCAGGAAAGATTACGGTTTTGAAAGGTGCTTCTGGTTTACAATACAGTGGTGATGCCATTGGCGGAATCGTAATCATTGAACCATTTAGTGTCAAAAAAGATACGATTTTCGGAAAAACAATCATGACCACTGAATCAAATGGTCGCGGTGGAACGATTTCTTCTAGCTTGCACAAAGGTAATTTTTGCGATTGGAGTTGGAATGCCCAAGGGAGTAGTAAATATTATGGCGACCGAACCTCTCCAAGTTATGTGTTATCAAACACCGGAAATCGAGAAGCCAATTTTTCTGGAGATTTGAAATACGCGGGTAAGAAATTTGATGTTGCTGCTTTTTACAGTTTGTACAATGCTACTATTGCCATTTTGAGTGCTTCACATATTGGAAATGTGAATGATTTGTACAATGCTATCAACAATCAAACGCCATGGGTAGTCAAAGATTTTACTCATACTATTAAAAATCCGAAACAAAAAATCCAACATCATTTGGCGAAACTCAATTACAATTATTATGTCAAAGACGGAGAATCCATAAGTTTGCAGTATGCTTTTCAATTCAACAACAGAAAAGAATTTGATTTGCGAACTGTAATTCCAGATACAAAACCAGCTTTAGATTTAGATTTGATGACGCACACTTTGAATGCAGATTACAAATTGAGTAAGGAAAATTGGGATTTCAAAACGGGTGTTTCTGGCTCGTATCAAAACAATGCTGCCAATCCTAACACCGGTATTCGTCCTTTGATACCAAGTTATGATAAATTGGATGCTGGGATTTATGCCATTTTTGGTCAACACTTCACACCAGATTTTTCTTTAGACGCGGGAGTTCGATACGATTTTTCTACCATCCAATCAACTAAGTTTTATCTCAAATCGCGTTGGAACGAAAGAAATTATAGTCCATCATTTGATTCATTCATTACAAAAGATTTTGGTACGCAATGGCTGACAAAACCTACTTTTACTTTTCAGAATTTTTCTGCAAGTGCAGGATTGCAATACGCTTTCGGAACAGATTATGAATGGTATTTCAATGTAAGTCATGCGGTGAGAAATCCCAATCCTTCCGAGTTTTTTAGCGATGGATTGCACCACTCAAGTGGAATGATAGAATTGGGTGATTTGCGTTTAAAACAAGAAAAGTCTAACAAAATCGGGAGTTCATTGCAAAAAAAATGGAATACTTTAAAAGTCACAATCACTCCGTTTTTAAATTATATTGAAGGTTATATGTTTATGAAACCAACCGGATTTGAAACCACCATTCGTGGTGCTTTTCCTGTTTGGGAATATGAGCAAACCAATGCTTTGTTGACAGGAATAGATTTTAATTCAGAATGGGCTATTTCAAAAAATTGGCAACATCGCTTGATTGTAGCTTATGTGAACGGNAAAGACAAAACAAATGGAGGTGCTTTAATCGACATGCCGCCATTGAACATCAACAATCGCATTCAGTTNAGCAAAAAAGAATGGCGAAATCTCACCNTTGAATTACAAAATGAAATAGTTTTTAGACAAACGCACTTTCCAAATAACAATTTTGAAACCAACATCATTGTGGATGGAAATTTATCACCAGTTACAGTTGACATTAGCACGCCGCCTTCAGCTTATAATCTATTGCATTTTTCATCCTATTTTCAGTTCAAAATGTCCAAAAATTCAGAGGCAACATTGGGTTTTTCTGTATTCAACCTTTTGGATACCAAATACAGAGATTATTTAAACCGTCAGCGTTATTTTGTTGACGAGATGGGAAGGAATTTACAATTACAATTAAAAATTAATTATTAAAAAATAAAAATTAACAAGATGAAAAATTTAAGCATTTTAGCAATCGCAGTAGTTGCAATAGTTTCATTAATCGCATGTAGTAAAAATGATCCACAACCAATTAATGAAGACGAATTAATTACAACCATTACAACAACTTTAAAAAACGGAAGTGAAACCACCACACTTGAATATAAAGATTTAGACGGTGATGGACCTTATGAACCAAGTGTGAATGTTTCTGGCAATTTAAAAGCAGCAACAAGTTATATAGTAACTGTTACTTTTTTAAATGAAACAACAAATCCAATAGGGAATATTACGGAAGAAATTTTGGCAGAAGGAGTAGACCACCAGTTGTTTTTTCAAGCGCCAAGCGCTATTGGCACCTTTGCTTATGCAGACCAAGATGCCAATGGAAAACCAATTGGTTTATCATTTACCTTGACTACTGGCGCAGCAACAACAGGAAATTTGACTGTTACACTTAGACATCAACCAAACAAATCAGCTGATGGAGTTGCAACTGGTGACATTACTAATGCAGGCGGAGCGACTGATGCTGTGGTAAATTATCCGATAGTTGTTGAATAAATTTTCAATTCTCAATAAAACCAAAACCTCGTTTAAAAACTTTCAAACAAGGTTTTTTTTTAGATTTTATTTGTCATAAATATCTATAAATAGAATTTATATAATCACTTCAATAAGTTGCCAGGATTTTTAAGTTTAGTATGTTTACTATAGCAGAAAAATAAAAAAAAACTTACTTTAAGACATAAACCCGTCTTAACAAAATAGCATTAGTAAGTATAAAAGGAATAAACATCAAAAAGTGCACTTCGTTAACCAATAACAAAACATAAATCAGTAGTATTCCCAATATTACAAGAACTGTTTTCCTAACAAGTTGCAAATTATTTTTGATAACAAAATAAACCAAAAACAAATACAAAGGATTAAACAAAAGGATGTTGCTATTGAGCGATAGCTCGTTGTGCAACGAAATAAATCCCACCGTAAAAAGGAAAATGCCTAAAATCCCATTTAAAATCAAATAAGTCAAATAAACTGGTTTTTTATTAATTAAAGCAACACAAGCCAAAACCAAAACATAAAGCATCCAACTGTTGGTGGCAGAAAATGGCGATTCGGGAGCACTTTTTATGTTGACAATGTCAGTTTTGTTACATAAAACTTCGTTGTTATTTTTGGATTTTTTTATGCCTTCCATTAATTGCAGAGGTAAAAAAATATGGTCGAAATAGCTGTCGGTTTTTGAACCAAACATAATATTAATGCCCAAATTTTCATAAAAATGACTGTTCAAATAACCGTATAAAATAGTGCGGTTTGTTTTTTCGGCATCGCTAATTTTGATATTGATGGGCGAAGGAAGATTCTTATTTAAAACATCAACAATCATTGTGGTGCAATTCCTATCGATGAATTTGTACGTATAANACTTTTTATTGGAAGCTAATACTGCATTTAACTCATCAAAAATCTTTTGTTTTTGAAGGTCAGATAAATTTAGTTTTTGCTCATAAACACCTCTTTGAAAATAGATGTATTCTGCCAAAAAATCTTCGTATTTGTCTACTGCAACAAAATATTTTAAATCTCCTTTAACGAATTTCAGGTAGAAATTAGGTGTAGCAAAATCAAAATAGCCATAATTAAAAACAGCATCGATGCGATTTTCAGGATCAGAAAAACGCAAAGCAGTATGCCCAAAAAGCGAGTACAATTCGTTNCCCGAATCGCAAGTCAAAACACTTACAGTNGCGTTTGGCGACAATGTTTGACTAAAATTTTTGTGGGTAGAAAAAAATAGCAAAATTAAAATCAATGCTGTTTTAATTGTGCTAAAAACGCGTAATTGGTTTGAAACTAAAAACATAAAAACTAATTTTTGATTTTTGTAATTGCCATCGAAATCACCTCCTAAATATCCCTAAATCCANTTTCACAGAAAAAATATTAGAATACAATGCCGCACTTTGGTTGCCCAAATNGGTCAATGCATAATCTATTTGAATCCCTCGATATTTGAATCCAAGTCCGATATTAGGTTGGAAACCAATCCGCTTTGTGTTGTCAATCTGTGTAATGTTTTGAAAGTTGCCAACGCCTGTTCTTAAAAAAGCCAAATCGTTGTAGCCAAATTCAAATCCTAAAGCAGGATCAATACTAATGCCTTTTGTAGAAATTATATCGTTTGTTTGTTCAAACCTCATGTTCAAATTAGAAGCGGCTAGAAGACTTGTGTCGTTGTGAAATTCAAACTTTTTGCTCATTCCAAATTGCAGTTTTGGCAAAGTAATTTCGGTGCTTTCTGGCAACGTTTGGTTTTGCCCCGGAATGGCATCGGCAATTTTTTTATATTCTTTTTCATCAATACTCCAAACGTTATAGGTGGTAGAAATGTCACGTACCATCAACCCGATTTGCCAATCGTTGCGTTCAAATTGAAGTCCAAAATCAAAGCCAAATCCCCAAGAATTAGCAAATTTACCGATAATACGGCGAATAATTTTTGCATTTACGCCATACTGAAATCCCTGCAATTTAAGTTTTCTGGCATAAGAAAACGTAAATCCGTANTCTGCAGTAGAAAATAAACTAATTCTATTGTAATCGATATTNCCTTGGCTGTCGATAAGTTGTGTTGTATTCAAAATATTATCTACTCCAAATCGTATCATCGAAATGCCAAAAGCACTATTTTCATCAATGTTTTTAGCATAAGCTGCATAGTCATATTGTGCTATGTTGGCAAAATAACTGGCGTGCATCAAAGCCACTTGATCGCCTTCAATGCGCATCAAACCTGCTGGATTCCAATAGACAGCATTTACATCATTTGTGCTTGAAACGATAGCATTCGACATTCCTAATGCAGCCGCGTCGACACCAATATTCATAAATTCATTGGAATACTTTCTGATGGATTGCCCGAAAGTAGAGACAGAAATAAAGAAGAAAGCGATGAATAAATTTTTTTTCAATTCAAAATTATTTTTACAAACTAAAGTTTGTTTGTGGGTCAAAAATATAAATTATATACGAGCAAATGGGATTACAAAGATAAATAAATGACAAACAATTTACGGCTCATAAAAATCTCTTTAAAAAACGCAGTTGTCTTTGACTTATTGTATTAAATTTGTTTTTTTTAATTAATACAAGTTTCATGAATTATAAAAAGCACATTCCCAATTTAATTACACTTTTAAACCTTTTTTGCGGATGTATTGCAGTTGTTTATGCTTTTCAAAAAGATTTTGAAATGGCTTTTTTCTTTGTGTGTTTAGGTATTTTTTTAGATTTTTTTGACGGATTTTTTGCGCGACTTTTTAAGGTTTCAAGTCCTTTGGGTTTGCAATTGGATTCTTTGGCAGACATGGTTACAAGCGGAGTTGTACCAGGAACTATCATGTTTTTTATGTTGAAATCCAGTTCGGGAATGACTGAAACCAATTTAATGCCGTTTTTGGGATTTATAATAACGTTGGGTTCTTGTTTTCGATTGGCCAATTTCAATATTGACGAACGCCAAACCGATTCTTTTATTGGATTACCAACGCCAGCCAATGCGCTTTTTATATTAAGTTTACCTCTGATTTTAAAGTATTCTGATAGCATAATTGCTTTAGAATTATTGACCAACCATGCGTTTTTATTGCTAATTACTTTGTTAAGCGCTTATATTTTGAATGCAGAAATTCCGTTGTTTTCGTTAAAAATTAAAAAAATGAATTTTGCTGACAACAAACTTCAAATCTTTTTTCTTTTATTTTCCGTTTTATTGATTGTCCTTTTTCAATATTTAGGAATGGCACTTTCCATTTTATTTTACGTTCTGCTGTCTGTTTTGATTAATAAATTCCANAAAAAATAGGTGAGTGGCTAGAAAAATCATTAGAAAAAAAGTAAATACCACTGCTAGAAAAAAGAAAAAAGACAGTTTTTTAGTGAGAAAACTAAAAATATTTGGGCTAGTTCTTGGAATTGTTTTATTGTTTTTTTCAGTTGCTTATCATTACCGAGAAGGATTGGCCTACTACTTTAGTTATAAAACGGACAAAGTTTTAAAACAAGAACAAAAAGCTAGAAAACTGGCGATCATCAGGAATTTTCAAATTCTTTCTAAACATAAAAACAAAGCCATCGGAATTGATGTTTCTGAATACCAAGGCAACATATATTGGCAGAAAGTAAAATGCATCGATGAGGTCTATGAAATTAATTTTGTTTTGATTCGTGCAACAGCGGGAAAAGATAGAGTAGATGCACAATTTGAGAGGAATTGGGAAAATGTAAAAAGCAAAAAAATGATTCGTGGGGCTTATCATTATTATCGTCCGAACGAAAATTCTTTACAGCAAGCCAATTTTTTTATCAAAAATGTAAAACTTAAAAAAGGAGATTTACCACCGGTTTTAGACATTGAAAAATTGCCTAAAAATCAACCTTTAGACAGTTTGAAAGTCGGTTTGAAACGTTGGCTTTTGAGGGTAGAAAATTATTATAGCGTAAAACCTATTATCTATTCTGGCGATAAATATTTCACTACTTTTTTAGAAAAACAATTTTCAGATTACACTTTTTGGATTGCCAATTATAGTGTTTTCGATGAGAAAATAGATAAAAGCTGGCAATTTTGGCAATTTACCGAAAATGCAAATGTTGATGGAATAAAGGGAAATGTAGATTTGAATATTTTTAATGGAACAAAAACTCAATTAAAAGACTTAACCATTGGGAATTAAATTATTTCATAATTAGTGTTTTAGCTATTTTTTCTGAAACCTGTCTTCTTCCACTTTCGTTGATATGAATAGAATCGTAAAACATTTTAGAATCAACTATTTCACTTGTAAAATTAATTATTTCATATTTTTTATTTTGATTTTCGACTTCTGTTTTATATTTCGGAGCCAAATAAATTATCAATTTTGTTTTATTTTTTAAACATAAATTTTTAATTTTTTCAACATACGGATTGTTCCAATTGATAATTATTTTTTTTGTTTTCTTGTCTTCTAAAACTGTATTTCCTACATAAGCATAATTGCCATTATCATCAAACCGATTATGAGTTTTTGGATGTATGGCAACCAGAAGCGATGGATAAAAAAGTTCAGAATTATAAAGGCTAACACCTAAAAATGGGAAATATTTTGAATTCGATAAAATTTTAAAATTATCATTTTCCATTTTATTATAGTATTCAAAAACATAATCTTCATTGATAAATGGTAAAAATCTGTAATCGTTTAAGTTTAATTTAGGTTTAGAATTTACAATGTCATTTGGGTTGACAGCCAAAATGCAATAGTTGGTTTTTTTGTTTAAGGCAAAAAAATGTTGCAACATCAAGTGGTTAGAATTTAAAAAGGTGCCATCCATCGACAAATTTATTCCTTTTGTTTTCTGAATTGAATCGATCAATTTAGTATCTAAACCTGTTAAACCCACACTTGAGCCAATTACAATATAATCGAAATTTTCTTCTTTAATTTCATATTTTAAATACGATGGTTTGTAAAATGATGAGTTTTGTAATGAACTCAAACTAAGCCATGCAATTAAATTTATAGCAACAAACACCAGAAATCCGTAGATAAATATTTTTTTTAGAAAGTGTTTCATATTAAAATTGAAAGTATATAAAAGGCAATTCCTTCTGGAAACTTCCCATAAAGAAAATAATTATAATTATGGCAAATGTTAAATGAACGCTAAGTTTCACAACCCCATTTTCTTCAATTCCATTTTTATACTCTAAAAACAGCATCAATAAAATTGAAAATACTGATATAAAGGAAAGTAAAATAAATTTTGAATTCTTATAAAAGAAATGCAAAGAAGTAAAGCTAAAATCAAAAAGATGAACAAAATAGTCAAAACCAATCGTTAAAGTTTCGGCTCTAAAGAAGATCCTACTGATAGTTACCAAAAGAAAAGTTTTTAAAATTTTTATAAATCTATAGTAAGTATTTTCAGTTTTATGGTTGTTATAATTTTCAAGTTCATATAAAACAAAGTGAATTATTCCATAAATTAAAAAAGTAAATTTTGCACCATGCCAAAATCCGCTGATTAAAAATACTAAAAAAACGTTGCGAATGCTATTCCAACTTGAGCCAAAACTACCACCAAGAGGACGGTATAAATAATCTCTAAACCAAGAAGTTAGAGAAACGTGCCAACGTTGCCAAAACGTTTTTAGACTATCTGCAAAGTAAGGAAATTTGAAATTGGTAATTAAATCAATGCCAAATAATTTTGAAACTCCGATTGCAATATCAGAATATCCTGAAAAATCGCCATAAATTTGAAAAGAAAACAAAATAGCACCCAACCACAATTCTGCTGCAGAAAACGATTGGTGGTTGTCGAAAATTTGATTTACAAAAAAAGCGCAATTGTCTGCAACAACCACTTTTTTGAAAAATCCCCAAACTATTTGTTTGATTCCTTCAGCTGCTTTTTGAGAACAAAAAATTCTCTTTGCCTTAATTTGTGGCAAAAGATGCGTGGCTCTTTCAATTGGACCAGCCACCAAAAGCGGAAAGTAACTAACAAAAAGTGCATAGTTAATTAAGTTTTTTTCTGGTTTAATTTTATTTTTATAAACATCAATCACATATGATAATCCATGAAAAGTATAAAATGAAATACCAATGGGAAGAATTATTTTTAAAATAGAAAAATTACTTTCTACACCAAATTTAGAAAGTGTTTCTGTAAAAGAGGTAATAAAAAAATTGTAGTATTTAAATAAGGCTAAAAATCCTAGATTAAAAAAAATACTCAACGATAGCCATACTTTTTTTACCTTTTTATCATTTATTTGTGCAATTTTTAATCCCGAAAAGTAATCTAAAAGTATCGAAATGGTTAATAAACCTAGAAATCGATAATCCCATGAAGCATAAAAAACTAAACTAGAAAAAAGAAGAATGCCATTCTGAAATATTACTTTTTTTGTGCCAAATACCCAATAAATTACAAAAACGGTAGGCAGAAATAGAAGAAAAGTAATAGAATTGAACAGCATTTTAAAGATATAAGTTCTTCAAATATCGATAAAAATGTTTAAAATTCTAATTTTTTCTTTCTCAATTCAAAATTCTGACCTAAATAAACGCGTCTAACCATTTCATCTTGCACTAATTCTTCAGGAATTCCTGCTTTTAGAATGCCGCCTTCAAACATCAAATAGGTTTTATCGGTAATTGCCAATGTTTCTTGCACGTTGTGATCGGTAATTAAGATGCCAATATTTTTGTTCTTGAGCTGTGCCACAATCCGTTGAATATCTTCCACCGCAACAGGATCAACGCCGGCGAAAGGTTCGTCTAATAAAATGAATTTTGGATCAGTAGCTAAGCAACGGGCAATTTCTGTTCTTCGGCGTTCTCCACCCGAAAGTAAATCGCCACGGTTGGTGCGAATGTGCTCTAAACTAAATTCGTCTATCAACAATTCCATTTTTGCAATTTGCTCTTCTTTAGAGAGTTTGGTCAGCTGCAAAACACTCAAAATATTGTCTTCAATACTTAATTTTCTAAAAACAGAAGCTTCTTGCGCAAGATAACCGATGCCTTTTTGCGCACGTTTGTACATCGGATAATCCGTAATATTCAAATCGTCTAGGTAGATATTTCCGGCATTTGGTTTTACTAAACCCACAATCATGTAAAACGAAGTGGTTTTTCCTGCTCCATTCGGCCCAAGTAGACCTACAATTTCTCCTTGGTTTACTTCAACAGAAATGCCTTTTACAACGCTTCTTCCCTTATATGTTTTTACTAAATTTTCGGCTCTTAAGATCATTTAATTTGATAATTAGGTGATGAGATAATTAGGTGATGAGATAATGAGATAATTTGATAATGAGATAAAGGGCGAATATAATAATCGGAAAGTTATGACTTCTAATTTTCAAATTAAATAATTTTCAAATTTTCACATTATATAATTTTCCAATTCTCTAATTGGCCTCCAAAGCTTCCCAAAATTCATAAGCTTTTCGCAAATGCGGAATCACAATTGTGCCACCAACTAAGGTCGCAACACTCATGGTTTCCATCATTTCCTCTTTAGTAACGCCCAATTTGTAGGCGGTTTCTAAATGGTATTTAACACAATCATCGCAACGCAAAACAGCCGAAGCAACTAACCCTAATAGTTCTTTGGTCTTGGTGTCTAATGCGCCATCGGTATAAGTATTGGTGTCCAAATTGAAAATCCTTTTGATTACTTTGTTGTTGTCTTCCAACAATTTAGTATTCATTTTTTGGCGATAGTCGTTGAAATCTTTAACTAAGTTGCTCATTTTTTTTCTGATTTTTTACTACGATGGCAGATATTATTACACTGGCTTCGAAAATTAATAACATTGGAATTGTAACAATAATTTGGCTCACCACATCAGGCGGAGTTACAATAGCAGCGACGATTAAAACTATAATAATAGCAATTTTTCTTGATTTTCTTAAAAAATCGGGTGTTACCAAACCTATTTTTGTCAAGAAATAAATTACGATTGGAAGTTCGAAAAACAACCCGCTTGCTAAAACGGAAGTTTTTATAAGTCCCATATAAGAATCTAATGTAAATTGATTTTTAACAAGATCACTAACTTTAAAAGTAGCAAAAAAGTTGACCGACATCGGAACAATTAAAAAATACCCAAACAAAACACCAAGAAAAAATAAAATAGAAGAAAAGAAGACAAACACTTTCGCATTTTTCTTTTCCTTTTCATATAATGCTGGGCTTATGAATTTCCAAAATTCCCACAGTATATAGGGAAATCCCATAATAAAACCAACAGTAATGCAAATCCAAACTAACGAGTTTACTTGCCCTTCCATATCTGTATTTTGAATAATGAATGGCATTTCGGTTACGCAAATACTGTCTGCAAACCCTAAAAAGTGGGATAAATCGCAAAAAGTAGTGTAAGTTATAAAACTAGGTCGAATTGGTCCGAAAATAATGGTGTCATAAATATAATCACTAAAAAAGAAAGTAACCGTGCCGAAGATTACAATTGCAATCGTACTTCTAATTAGTAACCAACGTAAAACTTCGAGATGTTCTAAAAATGACATCTCTTTCATGGTTTTTTCTGCCATTATAATATTCCTTCTTTTAAAATATCATGTAAATGTAAAATCCCTTTGTACACTTCTTCCTCAACAACAACCAATTGTGTAATCGAAAAATCTTCCATTATATTAAAAGCATCCACGACCATATCGGTTATTTTTATTTTTTTAGGATTTTTTGTCATGATATCCAACGCTTTTAAATGAGAAAAATTATCATATTGCTCTAACATTCGACGAATATCACCATCGGTTATAATGCCAATAATGGTATCATTTTNTATTACAGCCGTAACGCCAAGTCTTTTCTGTGAAATTTCAAAAATCACTTCTTTAACAGANGCATTCGCATNTACCATTGGTTTTAAAGAATGTTCTANCATGTCTTTCACGCGAAGCAGTAGTTTTTTTCCAAGGGCTCCACCNGGATGGTATTTTGCAAAATCTTCCGCTGTGAAATTTCTTAATTCCATCAAACAAACTGCTAATGCATCTCCCATGACCAATTGAGCAGTGGTGCTATCGGTTGGGGCAAGATTCAACGGGCAAGACTCTGAAGCGACGGTTGTGTTTAAAACATATTTTGCATTTTTCGCTAAAAAAGAAGTCGTATTTCCGGTAATTGCAATCAAATCGTTGCCGAAATGTTTTAGAATGGGCATCAAAACTTTAATTTCGGGACTGTTGCCACTTTTTGAAATACAAATCACAACGTCTTCTCTTTGAACCATTCCTAAATCGCCATGAATGGCCTCAGAAGCATGCAAAAAAGCAGATGGAGTACCGGTGGAATTGAAAGTAGCCACAATTTTTTGTGCAATAATGGCACTTTTTCCAATTCCTGTAACAATAATTCTGCCCTTAGCATTAAAAATAATTTCTGTCGCATTTATAAAGTTATCATCAAGTAAATCAACGAGTTTTGCTATTGAATCACTTTCTGAAAGGAAGGTTTTTTTAGCCGTTTTTAAAATTTTTTCTTTAGAAATCAAAACAGAATATATATAAAGTTTGTAAATGTAAAAGAAAGTTATATCTTTATGTTTTGCAAATTTATGTAAAATACCATTAAAAAAGAATGAATTCAAGCGAAATCGACATTTACAAAGAGTTAAAAAAATATTTTGGATTTAATCAATTCAAAGGTTTACAAGAACAAGTCATAAAAAGTATTTTAGACGAAAACAATACCTTTGTGATTATGCCTACCGGTGGTGGAAAATCACTTTGTTACCAACTTCCCGCGTTGATTAAGAACGGCACTGCAATAGTTGTATCACCGTTAATAGCATTGATGAAAAATCAAGTGGATGCCATAAGAAGTTTGTCTTCGGAAACGGGCATTGCCCATGTTTTAAATTCCTCTCTAACCAAAACAGAAATTGCACAAGTAAAAGCAGACATCACCTCGGGTTTAACCAAACTCTTGTATGTGGCACCAGAATCTTTGACGAAAGATGAATATGTCAAATTTTTAAAAAACGTGCCTATTTCCTTTGTTGCCATCGACGAAGCACATTGTATTTCGGAATGGGGACACGACTTTCGACCAGAATACCGCAATTTAAAGCACATCATCAGGCAACTTGGGGATGTTTCAATTATTGGATTAACAGCCACAGCCACACCTAAGGTACAAGAAGATATCTTGAAAAACTTAGATATGACCAATGCAAATACTTTCAAAGCTTCTTTTAATAGACCGAATCTTTATTATGAAGTGCGTACAAAAACTAAAAATATTGAATCTGATATAATACGTTTTATAAAACAACATAAAGGAAAGTCTGGCATTATTTATTGTTTGAGTAGAAAAAAGGTAGAAGCAATATCCCAAGTATTGCAAGTAAATGGAATTAGTGCAGTGCCCTATCACGCTGGACTTGATGCAAAAACCAGGGCGCGTCATCAGGATATGTTTTTGATGGAGGATGTTGAAGTCGTTGTGGCAACAATTGCTTTCGGTATGGGAATTGACAAGCCAGATGTTCGTTTTGTAATTCACCATGATATCCCAAAATCTTTAGAAAGTTACTACCAAGAAACTGGTCGTGGAGGCAGAGATGGAGGCGAAGGCCACTGTTTGGCTTATTACTCTTATAAAGATGTAGAAAAGTTAGAAAAATTCATGTCAGGCAAACCAGTTGCAGAGCAAGAAATTGGTTTTGCGCTTTTGCAAGAAGTGGTGGCTTATGCAGAAACCTCAATGTCTAGAAGAAAGTTCTTATTGCATTATTTTGGAGAAGAATTTGATTCAGAAACGGGTGAAGGTGCAGATATGGATGACAATGTCCGCAATCCTAAAACGAAAGTGGAGGCACAAAGACAAATGGTGCAATTGCTTGAAGTAGTTAGAGACACGAAACATTTGTACAAGTCTAAGGAAATTGTTTATACCTTAACAGGAAAAATAAACGCAATGATCAAAGCGCACCGCACCGACATGCAAAGTTTTTTTGGATGTGGTGCAGGTTTTGAAGAAAAATATTGGATGGCGCTTTTGCGTCAAGTTTTGGTTTCTGGCTATTTGTCAAAAGACATTGAAACTTATGGCATTTTAAAAATTACCCAAAAAGGATTGGATTATATTAAAAGTCCGCATTCATTTATGATGTCTGAAGACCACGAATACAATGAATCCGAAGACGAAGCAATTGTTACCGCTGCAAAATCTACAGGTACAGCAGACGAAGTTTTAATGGGAATGTTGCGTGATTTAAGAAAAAAAGTAGCCAAAAAATTAAGTCTTCCGCCATTTGTTGTTTTTCAAGATCCATCGTTAGAAGATATGGCATTGAAATATCCAATTTCTTTAGACGAAATGAGCAATATTCACGGAGTTGGGGAAGGGAAAGCCAAAAAATATGGTAAAGAATTTATCGAATTGATCCACCAATATGTAGAAGACAACGATATCATTCGCCCGGATGATTTGGTGGTGAAATCTACCGGAGCCAACTCGGTCAATAAACTTTACATCATTCAAAATATCGACAGAAAATTGTCTTTGTCGGACATTGCCGCTGGAAAAGGAATGAACATGGACACACTTTTGAAAGAAATGGAACAAATTGTTTATTCTGGCACAAAGTTGAACATAAAATATTGGATTGACGAAATGCTCGACGATGATCAACAAGAAGAAATTCACGATTATTTTATGGAATCAGAGTCCGATGATATTGAAACCGCTCTCAAAGAATTTGATGGCGATTATGATATTGAAGAATTGCGACTGATGAGAATAAAATTCATTAGTGAAATAGCAAATTAATAAGAAGGATTTCTGAAATGGGAGCCTTATTATTAATTCATAAACAATTATTCTATCTTCTTAATCACTTTTCTGGCGACCTCAATTTTAAACTTTTTGCCTTTCATTTTCTCGTCACGGATGTTTTTCAATAAATCACTTACTTTACTGAATTTAATAGCTGCAAACGAAATAAAATCTTTTACTTCTATCAAGCCTAAATCTCCTTTTTCAAGTTTTCCTTTTTGAGAAAAGAAACCGACAATGTCTATTTTGTTTAATTTATTTTTCTTCCCACCACTGATGTAAACGGTCTGGAATTCTGGTGGCTTGGGTAAATTAATAGCATTTTCTACGTTTAAAACGGGCATTTCGTAATTAATATAATCTAACTTTTTTTCACTTTCATTAAAAATGATGTACGCAGTTCCTGTAGATAACATTCTTGCTGTACGACCGTTTCTATGCGTAAATTCTTCTTCTTTTGCGGGCAAATGATAATGCACAACGTGCTTCATTTCTGGAATATCCAATCCACGTGCGGCTAAATCGGTGGTAATTAAATAACTTACGCTTCCATTTCTAAACTGAATCAACGCCCGTTCTCGTTCCTCTTGGTCCATTCCACCATGGTAATAGGTGGCATAAATTCCTTTTTCGCACAAACTATCACTTATTCGTTCTGCAGCATCTCGGTGGTTACAAAAAACAATTGCCGATTGCGATTTCAAACTACAAATTAATTTAAATAGACTTCCGATTTTGTCCTTTTCTTTAGAAATAACCAATTTCGTAGTCAAATTTTCCTTTTGATTGTCTTCGATTACGATATAATCTAAAACCGTAGGATTAACAACATTCGTATATTTCGGTATGGCTATTGATGAGGTTGCCGAAACCAATACGCGTTTGTTCAATTTAGATAATTTTCCAATAATGAAAGACATTTGCTCATGAAAACCAAGTTGTAGCGATTTATCAAATTCATCTAAAACCAAAGTTTGAATTTTATCAACACGAAAAGTTTTTCTGTCAATGTGGTCAGCAATTCTTCCTGGCGTTCCGATCAAAATGGCGGGAGGATTACTTAAATTTTTTGTTTCCGTTTCTATCGAATGCCCACCATAGCAGGTATTTACTTTAAAATCTGTTCCCATTTTCTTCCAAACTTGTTCAATTTGCAAGCCTAATTCCCGTGAAGGAACCAAAATTAAACATTGCACCGATTGGAATTCTGGTTGTAAAATTGCTAAAATAGGCAANAAAAANGCGAGTGTTTTCCCAGAGCCNGTAGGTGAAAGTAACAAAATATTATTGTCNTTCAAAATAGCTTCTTGAGCAGCAATTTGCATTTCGTTGAGGTTTTTTACGCCTAAATTCAATAATATTTTATCAGAAATGGAAGGATTTATCATGTTGCAAAAGTAATTAAAAATTGTAGCAATTGAATTCTAATCTGAAAATGCTACTTTTGATGTTATCTAAAACCTATCAATATGCGGCTATTTCAATATGTATTTTTGCTTTTCACCAGCACATTTTTTGCGCAACAAAAGGAAGCATTAAAAACGCCTTTCGAAAAGGGAAATGGCAATCAATCTGCAACTTACAAAGAATGCATTGATTTTTATACTGCTTTAGACAAGCAATTTAACACTATATTAATGTTGCAGAAAGGAGAAACAGATTGCGGTAAAAATTTACATATTGTAGCATTTTCTGCAGATGGAAATTTTGATTTTAGTCAAAATAAAGTAAAAATATTAATCAACAATGGCATTCATCCCGGCGAACCAGACGGAATTGACGCTTCCATGTTGCTGATGAGCCATTTGGCTACGGCTAAAATCGAAGCTCCTAAAAATACCATTGTGATTGTAATTCCGGTCTATAATATTGATGGGATGTTGAATAGAAATGCTACTTCGAGAGTCAATCAAAATGGACCGGAAGAATATGGTTTTCGCGGCAACGGAAGAAACTTTGACTTAAATCGTGATTTTATAAAATCTGACACAAAAAATGCAAGAAGTTTTCAAGCCATTTTTCATGAAGTTAACCCTGCCATTTTTATAGACAACCATGTTTCTAATGGTGCGGATTATCAATATGTGTTGACGTGCATTGTCACCCAACACGAACGTTTAGGGAAGCTGTTAGGAAATTATTTGAAAAATGATTTTTATAAATGGATTGTTGAAGATTTAAATGGCAAAAAGATTGCCATCACTCCTTATGTAAACATTCATGATAACAAGCCAGACGGTGGGTTTACTCAGTTTTCAGATACGCCTCGTTATTCAACTGGTTATTCGACCTTATTTAATGCCATTGGTTTTGTTCCAGAAACACACATGTTGAAACCTTTTAAAGACAGGGTGAGGGTTACTTATGAATTTATGGCAAGCACAATTAAAATAGCAGAGGCAAACAAAGATAAAGTCTTGAAGCTAAAATTAGAAAACAATGCAGAGTATAAAGTCGGCAGTCAATATCCAATAAAATGGAAAATAGATTCTTCAAAAGTGCAAAATATCAATTTTAAAGGATTTGAAGGGAATTACAAAACCAGCGAAGTCACTAATATACCCCGGTTATTTTATGATAGAACGAAACCATTTTCTAAAAACATAGCTTTTTACGGGGATTATAAACCAACAAAATCGGTGTCAATTCCTGCTTATTATGTAATTCCGAAAGCACAATGGGAAGTGCTTGATTTGTTGAAATTGAATAAGATTTCACTTATTGAAGTTAAAAAAGACAGTTTGGCTGAAGTAGAAACTTATAAAATAGCAGATTATCAAACCATAAAATCGCCATTTGAAGGACATTATTTGCATTATAATGCTAAAATTGAAAGTAAAAAAGAGAAGATTAAAATCATTTCGGGAGATTTTTTAGTTTCAACACAACAGAATGGTTTGAAATATTTGCTTGAAACATTAGAGCCAGAAGCGATTGATTCTTTTTTTAATTGGAATTTTTTTGACGCTATTTTACAACAAAAGGAAGGTTATTCAGCTTATGTCTTCGAAGATTTAGCTGTCCAAATACTCAAAGAGGACCGCGACTTAAAATCCAAATTTGACNAAAAACTTAAACGCGATGTCGAATTTGCNAAAAATGCTGAAAAACAATTGGATTGGATTTACGAAAATTCAGTGTATTTCGAAAAAGCATATTTAAAATATCCTATTTTCCGAATAACCAAATAATCATCGTGATTTATAAGGATTTTGTTTTGTCACTTTCGATAATTCCATCTCTCAAACGAATGATTCTATGCGCATAAGATGCAATTTCTTCTTCATGCGTAACCAAAATTACGGTGTTTCCATTGGCATGAATGTCGCCAAATAATTTCATAATTTCAACAGAAGTGATACTATCTAGGTTTCCTGTTGGTTCATCTGCTAAAATTATTGATGGATGGTTGACCAAAGCGCGAGCGATTGCTACTCTTTGTCTTTGTCCCCCCGACAATTGATTAGGTTGATGGTCCATTCTGTCGCCTAAATTTACTTGTTTCAAAACTTCTGTAGCACGAATATTTCTTTCGGTTTTTGAAAAACCAGCATAAACCATAGGCAAGGCGACATTGTCCAGCGCNGTAGTTCTTGGTAAAAGATTAAAAGTTTGAAACACAAAACCAATTTCTTTGTTTCTAATTTCTGCCAATTCATTGTCATCCATTTTGCTAACGTCTTTTCCGTTTAGAACATAAGATCCAGAAGTTGGCGTATCTAGACATCCTAAAAGNTTCATTAAGGTAGATTTTCCAGAACCTGAAGGACCCATTAAAGCTACATATTCGCCTTTTTTTATTTCTAAATCAATGCCTTTCAAAACGTAAACAATTTCGTTTCCCAACACAAAATTTCGTTTTATATCTTTTATTTCTATTAAGGAATTCGCCATAAATTGGATTAATTTAATGTTCAAAATAAGTAATACTCATAAGTAGATTCAAATCAATTATTGTTACAAACTTGATGGTATTTATTTTTGATAAGGCTTTGGATTAAAAATGCAATTAATTAATACAATTCTCTGTTTTAATATCTTTTACAACATTTCAATATAAATTTATGTAATTCACATATATTGATATAAATAAATACAATATATTAAAGTATTCATAAATTTTATTAGCTTATGTTAAATATAAATCATTTAATTCTAATTTTGCTTCATTAATCATTAAAAAATAAATTACTATGAAAATTAAAAATTTACTATTTGGAGTTGCGGTTTTAGCACTTGGTTTTACATCGTGTAAAGATGAAAAAGAAACTAAAGCACAAAAAAATGTTGATACGTATGTTGTTTTTGTTGATTCACTTGGTAATTTAGAAGGAGCTACCGCAAAACAAAATTGGCAAACTATTGATGAGGCCTATCAAATGCGCATCACCGAAGCAGAAACTGCACTTGCANATTTAAAAGACAACGCGGCTGCACAGTCCAAAATTGATGCAAGTAAAGCCAAGTATGAAGCGTTAAAAGTCAAATACGAAGCGGATTTACAAAATGAAATGACAGATAAGCAAAAAATGGAAAGCACTTCAAATCCAAATCAAATGTTGCGAGACAGGTTATTTGGAGCTGGTAAAGTAGGAGAAGACATGAGTTTTGCGTGGGTAAACAAAGACAATATTCTTCAAGTTTACGACAACTTTTTTCAATCCTACAAAGACAACAAAGCTAATTTTTCACGAGAAGATTACGACGAAATCAAGTTAATGTATGAAGCACTAGACAGTAGAAAAAATACGGTCGAAAAAGAAGGGCTTTCCTCAGACGACAATGGGAAAATTGCATCTATCAAATTTAAATTTTCGCCAATGTTCAAAGTCAATAGAGTAGGAGCAAAAAGCAGAGAAAATGCTGAAGCAAAAGAGTAGTATATAAGTAAAAGGTTTTAATTCAACAAAAATGGTAGTCAATTTGGCTACCATTTTTTTTCGAATATTAATTTTCTGAAGCTCTCTCCAGCTTTCCATTACAATCTTTTTCTTTATTAAAGAAAAAAGAAAAAGTATTTTCATTGCAATCTGGGCTATGGCGGAATTTTTCAGAACAAAGAGTTTGCTGATTTCGGCTCCCATCTCCCAACTTCGCACTTCCAACTTCTCGCTCCCAACTTCCCACTTTGCGTTTGTTAAACCCGTTCAAGTCCAAAGCATTAAAAAAGAAACAAAAAAACATCAAAAAAAGTTTGGTCACAACGATAAAGAGTTGTTATCTTTGCACCCCGCAAGAGGGCAAGTTCATATAAGTAACGCATGAGAATTAGAAGAAAAAGGGTAAGAAATTATTTTTAAAAAACTTTTCGAAAAGCTTGTGAGATAAAAAATAATAACTACTTTTGCACCCGCTAACCGAAAGAGAGGCTATACGGTTTGAAAAGACAAGCCAAAAGAGAATCAAATAAGTTCATAGACATATTGAATTGACAGCCGTTCTAACAGTGATGTTAGAACAAAGAAAAAGAAAGTATTATAATTGCGAGATTATAAACGTTAGATAGCATCGTTTAAAAACAAAGTTGTATTTATACAACAAACAATATACGATGAAGAGTTTGATCCTGGCTCAGGATGAACGCTAGCGGCAGGCTTAACACATGCAAGTCGAGGGGTATAGTAGCAATACTAGAGACCGGCGCACGGGTGCGTAACGCGTATGCAATCTACCTTTTACAGAGGGATAGCCCAGAGAAATTTGGATTAATACCTCATAGTATAGC
>JGI25914J50564_10000101_pt1 | contig 24368 bp, 25 predicted proteins | sample LauGreSuBDMM15SN_2_FD_50564 | JGI IMG/M metagenome (IMG submission 50564) | reverse complement strand
GATGGAGGCAATGCGTGCTGCATCTGAAATGCGTTCCAGAACATGATGGACGCTTTGTTCATCGGTGCATTGCGCTACAACTTCCCCTGGTGCATTGAGTGCAGCGGTAAGACCCTGAGTGAGAGAAAGACCCCAAACAGGGCTGAGGTTTGCGTGAGTCGCAACGGTGAGATCAAGTCGGTCGGTCTTTGCTTTAGGAGTAGTGCGTTCGTGGGGAAGAACTCCGCCTGCGCCTTCATCAACAACTTCGAGTGCGCCGATGACTCCGACCGTGGTGCGTGTTGTTCCCGCTTCGTCGGTAAATGTCATGCGATAAATAGAAAAAGTAGCTGAATCATCGGAAACGATGTGTCCGTTATTGCGCCATTCNGTNAGACGGTCAGCAGATAATTGGTATCGCGATGGTCCGTCTGCATCAATGGGGTAGTCAAGAAGAACGATGTTGTGTGCGTCTGTTGCTGCATAGTTGGCTCGCTGGTCTTCGTCGAATACGTCGTACGGGGCTGACGTCAACTTGGTGATATCGGTCGTTTCGTGAGTCGAATATCGGAGCGCGGCGAAGGGTTCAAAGCGTGGCATGGGGTCAAGCGTGGCAGGATTAATGACTATGCGCAAAACCGTGTCTCCAAAAGTTGTGTTGTGTGACCTTGACGGGGTCGTCTGGCTTGCTCATCAGCCGATTCCTGGCTCTGTCGGAGCTATTGGTTCATTGCGAGAAGCTGGTATTCGGGTTGTCTTCGTGACAAACAACTCTTTCTCAACGTATGACGAACAAGTAGCCGCACTTGCCTCGATTGGTATCCCTGCTGAAGGTGACATTGTGACATCAGCGATGTCAGCAGCCACAGCAATCAAGAGTGATTGGCGCGTGTTGGTATGCGGTGGTCGCGGCCTGATCGAAGAGGTGAGTCGAGTAACGAAAGATGTCGTGGTGGCGTATAACGAGCCAATGGCTACTGGCAATTTTGATGCCGTGGTTGTCGGTTTTCACCGTGAGTTCAATTACCAGGTATTGACCGATGCGTTGACAGCTGTCCTTGGTGGGGCTGTCTTAATTGGATCTAACGATGACCCGACCTATCCGACTCCGAACGGACCTATTCCAGGTGGCGGTTCGATTCTTGCTGCAATAGAAAAAGCGTCAGGGATGACCCCTGTTGTAACGGGAAAACCGTATGGTCCGATGGCGAAACTTGTTCGAGATTTATGCGGCNATGTGACNCCAGAAGAAATGGTGATGATTGGCGACAGGGCAGATACTGATGGGGGATTTGCGCGAACACTGGGGGCTCGGTTCGCCATGGTTCTGAGCGGTGTCATGCATACAGCAGTTGGTGCTGATGCTGACATTGTTGCGGATGATTTGTCTGCAGTGGCCGAAATCCTGCTCAAGGAGTGAACGGCCGAGCACTACGCTCAAAGGGTGCGTATGCGACTTGATGCCGCCCTTGTGAAAAGGGGACTAGCAGAGAGTCGCTCTCATGCTGCTCGAATGATTGACGAGCGCAATATCACTGTCAGTGGAGTAATTGCTGAAAAGACTTCTCGCATGGTTGCACCCGATGAGCCAATCGAAGTTCTGGTCAAGCGGCGGTTCGTGAGTCGAGGTGGAGAGAAACTTGAACACGCCCTTGACAGTTTTAGTATTTCTGTAGAGAACAGGTCAGTACTTGATGCAGGTGTGTCAACAGGAGGCTTTACAGATTGTGTTCTTCAACGCGGTGCTCGTCGCGTGTTTGCAGTTGATGTAGGCCGTAATCAGCTGCACGAACATATGAAATCAGATCCTCGGGTTGACTGGCGTGACGGGGTCAATGTTCGTGATTTAGGTTCACAAGATTGTCCCTATTCCTGTTCTTTAATAGTTGCCGATCTTTCATTTATCTCTCTCACCAAAGTCTTGCCAGCATTTTTTGGGTCAGTGTCGAGCGAGCCCGGGTTCGAAACGCCTGGGATGGTTCTCTTGGTGAAGCCCCAATTTGAGGCCGGCCGTGTGGAGGTGTCTCGNGGCAAAGGTGTCATCACTGACCCAAGCATCCATAAAGAAGCCTGCGACACCGTGCGCGATGCCGTGGTGGACTTGGGTGGGACCGTTATTGGCACTATTGAATCGCCTATTAAGGGTGCAGAAGGCAACACAGAATTCTTAATGTACGTGGAATGCCCCACCCGTTCCGTAAGTTATGAGTCATGAGTCGCCTCGGTTTAGCTGTCCATCGTTTCCGCACTGACGCCTTAGAAGTGGCTGGTCGGGTCATTAGTTGGGCCGGTTCCAACGGGTACGAGGTCGTCGTTGACGAGTCAGACATAGCATCGCTTCGTACAACAAGTGTCACCAGCGGCGATGTTGGCGACGTTGATGTCGTTGTTTCGATTGGTGGCGATGGCACCATGCTTCGGTCTGTTCATGCATTGAACGGTCGAACTGTTCCGCTTATCGGAGTCAACCTGGGGCAATTGGGGTATCTGGCCGTTGTTGAAGATGACGAAGTTATTGAAGCGCTTGATGTGTGGCATAACGGTACAGAAGGAACCGAATATCACTATGACGATCGCATGCTGCTGGAAGTGTCCATGTGGGCCAAAGGTGCTCGACTGGCCAACCACCTAGCGATGAATGAGGTTGTTATTGAAAAATCAGAAGCAGGACACACTGTCCGCCTCGGTGTCGACATCGATAANGCATCATTCACCACATATGCAGCCGATGGTTTGATTCTCGCAACTCCCACTGGGTCTACCGCGTATTCCATGTCGGCACGAGGTCCTATCTTGTCGCCGCGGCTACGGGCCATCTTGCTGACGCCTGTTTCTCCCCACATGTTGTTTGATCGTTCTATGGTTCTTGATCCACAGGAATTAGTACGAATCGAGATTTTGGGTCATCGTTCGGTAAATGTTGCCACCGATGGTGAACTCGTGCACACACTTCGACCAGGAGACGTGGTTGAAGTGCGCGCCGCACAGGAAGTTGCTCGATTCGTGAGATTTAAAGAACAGCGATTCCATCAAACATTGAAATCTAAATTTGGGTTGTCTGATCGATAATGCTTGTTGAACTCTCAATTGAGAATTTGGGCATTATTGAAAATGTTCGNGTTTCTTTCGACAAGGGCTTTACTGCTTTTACTGGTGAAACAGGTGCAGGAAAGACCATGTTGGTCGAAGCAATTAACTTGGTGGTGGGTCGCCGTGCCGATGTGTCCATCATTCGTGACGGAGCGGAAGAAGCTCGCGTAGAGGCCCGTTTCATTACCAACACCGCTTCTGGTGAAGTTGAGACAATTCTGTGCCGAGTCCTACATCGCGAAGGTCGTAGTCGTGCATACATCAACGACAGAATGGCCACTGTTGCCTCGCTGGCTGAAATTGGTGATGAATTGGTCGACATTCATGGACAGCATGCTCACCAACGCTTGTTGTCTTTGGCAACGCAACGCAATTCTCTTGACCAATTCGGAAATGTGAACACGGCTGAACTGCGGACAGCTCGGGAGGCAGTGACTCATATTGATGCAAACCTCGCCGCACTTGGCGGGGATGAGAAATCCCGAGTTCGTGAGATCGACCTGTTGCAGTTTCAATGCGATGAAATTGAATCAAGCCGAATTACGAACCCTGATGAAGATGTTCAGTTGTCGCATGAAGAAGACATGTTGACTGACGTCGTTCGTCATCAAGAATCGCTGCAAAAGATCGTGGCACTATTGTCTGACGACGGTGCAGTCGTAGATCTTCTCGGTGAAGCGGTCTCTGCCATAGCACCCGTCACCTCGTTGCCTGCTTTGTCTGAACGACTTCGTTCACTGGCGGCAGAAGCTAAGGATGTATCTGACACGGTGCGTGACGCAGCAGAAGGATCTGAACACGACCCGGCTCGCCTCGAAGAGATTCGCTTGCGCAGGCAGTCTTTACGTGAGTTGATGCGTAAATACGGCGACTCACTGTCTGACGTTATGGCATTTGGCTCTGAAGCCCGTGAACGCCTCGATGAGTTACTCGGATACGCCGAGAGAGTGAATGAGTTGGAAAAGGACAAGGCTGTGGCGTTGCGTCATCTCTCGATTTGCCAGAAGGAAGTCGGTAATGCTCGGCGCACGGTGGCTCCAAAACTGGCCGCTGCTGTACAAAAGAGACTCCGACAACTTGCTCTGCCAAATGCAGCAGTCCAAGTTGCGGTGGGAGACATTGATTCAGACCCAGCCGGCGAATCAGTGGTTTTCATGCTTGCTGCAAACCCAGGAAGTGCTCCTCAGCCCATCGCAAAAGTTGCTAGNGGTGGAGAATTGGCCAGAGTCATGCTTGCATTNCGTCTAGTCCTTACCGGAGACCCGGCAACCATGGTCTTTGATGAAGTTGATGCCGGAATCGGCGGGGAAGCTGCAGTTGCCGTGGCCACTGCTTTGCGCGAACTTGGAAATGATCATCAAGTCATCGCTGTTACTCACTTGGCTCAGGTGGCGGCTTCTGCTCATGGCCAGGTGGCTGTATCTAAATCTGTCAAGGGAGGTAAAACTTTCGGCGCCGCAACTCGTGTGGCCGAAAACGAGCGTGCATCAGAAATCGCCCGCATGTTGTCAGGCGGAGTTGCCGATGAATCCGCTAAAGCCCACGCTCGAGACCTCTTAGAGAAGCTTGGTGGACAAAAGAGACGGTCCCAGCGCTCGTAATAGTGGTTTCACTCTGGGAGGCTCAAACCGATTAGAGTGTTCTTCCGTTAGCAATTACGTCGGCGGGAGTCTCAATGCCAAAGCACATATTCGTGACAGGTGGCGTTGCAAGTTCCCTCGGTAAGGGTCTCACTGCTTCTTCTCTCGGACGATTGCTAAAAATGCGTGGGCTTCGTGTCACCATGCAAAAACTAGACCCGTACATCAACGTTGACCCGGGCACCATGAACCCATTCGAACATGGCGAAGTATTTGTTACTGACGATGGTGGTGAAACAGATCTTGACCTTGGCCACTACGAACGCTTCATTGATGAGAATCTCACACGTAGTTCAAATGCCACAACTGGCTCCATTTACCAGGCGGTACTCGCTGCAGAGCGTCGCGGTGATTATTTAGGAAAAACAGTCCAGGTCATTCCGCATATCACCGACGAAATCAAGCGTCGTATCCGCCGCATTGCAACAGACGATACCGATGTAGTTATTACTGAAGTCGGTGGAACCGTGGGCGACATCGAAATTCTTCCGTTTCTCGAAGCAATCCGACAGTTTCGCAATGAAGCAGGCCGAGACAATGTCTGTTATTTGCATGTCACTCTTGTGCCATTTATCGGCCCGAGCGGCGAACAAAAGACAAAGCCAACTCAGCACAGCGTTACTGAATTGCGTTCCCGAGGCATTCAACCCGATGTCATTGTGTGCCGAAGNGAAGAACCTCTNAGTAGTGGTNTNAAGCGNAANATNTCNCACATGTGNGATGTTGANACNAANGCNGTNATNAATGCNGCAGATGTTGGCAACATTTATGAACTACCGCTCGTTCTTCATGACGAAGGTCTCGACACTGTTGTTTGCGACATCTTGCGTCTAGATAGTGCGGTCGACTTGTCATCGTGGGAGAAACTTGTTGCACAAGTCGACGCATCAGTGAAGCCGGTAAAAATTGGTCTCATCGGAAAATACGTTGAATTGCAAGATGCATACCTTTCAGTAGTTGAAAGTTTGAAGCACGCTGGGTTCCATCATGGTGCCAAAGTTGAAATCGATTGGATTCAAGCTGAAGACGTTGAAGGACTTCTGGCGTCGGGTCGCCTTGATGCGCTCGATGGGATGGTGATTCCTGGCGGGTTCGGTCCTCGCGGTATTGAAGGAAAGATCGCAGCCGCTGCATATTCGCGTGAGAATCTTGTCCCGTGTCTGGGGCTGTGTCTTGGTATGCAAGTAATGACAATTGAATATGCGCGTCATGTTCTTGGCATGGCTGATGCAAACAGCACAGAATTTGACCCGTCAACTACTCATCCGGTTATCGACTTAATGGTTGACCAACGCGACGTGACCATGAAGGGAGGCACCATGCGCCTTGGGGCCTATTACGCGGTGCTTCAGCCTGGTACAAAAGTGGCAGAGGCGTACGGCGAAACGGTAGTGAGTGAACGACATCGACATCGTTATGAGTTCAATTACAACTACCATTCTCGTTTTGAAGAGAGTGGATTTTTGTGCAGTGGCACATCGCCCGACAAACGCCTCGTTGAGTTCATTGAGATGGAGAACCATCCGTATTGGGTTGGCACACAGGCACACCCAGAATTCAAGAGTCGTCCTGATCGACCACATCCATTGTTCAGAGAACTTATTGCAGCGTCTTTGGTTAATCGCGAGAAGCGTCTGGCTCGTGGAGCTAATGCCTCTGTTCCTCAATCAGCCTGAATGAGTACGTGAACCAGAGCGACCATAAGGGTTTCGCTTCGACTGCCCTTGACGTGGTTCATTCGTGGGCGATGTTTCGTCTTGTGCGTCGAACAATTCGTGGTCCNCGCGGCGATGTTTTCGAACGGACATTTGTAAGTACGCCGGGTGCTGTTGGCGTTGTCGCCGTCACCCGTGACAATCACATTGTTCTTGTGTCTCAATACAGGTCATCGTTTGATGATTTTGTTCTGGAAATTCCAGCTGGAATGCGTGACGTTGTCGGTGAAGACCCTGCTCGTACTGCATGGAGAGAACTTGCCGAAGAGACTGGCTATATCTCAGGAACTGTGGAACATCTAGGGTCGTGTCTGTCGTCGCCGGGTGTCACCGATTCTGTTGTCGAATTATTTATCGCACGTGATGTGGTTGAAGGTGATTCCGCGCCGGAGGGACCCGAGGAATTGGATATGACGGTGTTGTTAGTTCCCTTTGCAGAGGCATTGGCAATGGTTGAGAGNGGCGAGATTACTGACGCGAAAAGTGTCGTAGGTATATTGCTGGCAGCACGGCGTTTCCACGATCTTGGATGAGTAACAATGGCCAAAAGTTCCACCACTGAACGAGATGAGCAACTCGTCGAAGAGTTCCTCCGTTGGATGGCCGTAGAGCGAGGGCGCGCTGCAAATACCATTTCGAATTATCGGCGAGATCTGATTCGTTACGTGGCATTCCTTGACGAGGCCAAGAAGAGCCTTCTCACTGCACGCGAATCAGACGTTGAAGAATATGTGCGGGTGTTACAAGTTCTGGTGATGCAAATGCAAGTACAGCGCGAAGACTTTCAGCTATTCGGATGATGCACAATTTCCTGGCAGCTGAGGATCGAAGAAGAGATAATCCTGCATCTCGAATTGAAGGGGTAAAAGTTCCCGGTGGTGTTCCGAAACCTCTGAGTCTTGATGAAGTGAACGCACTATTGGAAGCAATGGTTGGCGACTCTGCAACTGAGATGCGTGATAGGGCATTAGTGGAATTTCTCTATGCCACGGGAGCAAGAATTTCAGAGGCGTGCGATTTGAATCTTGATGACTTGGATTTATCATCGCGTGTTGTGCGATTGTTCGGCAAAGGTTCGAAGGAGCGCGTTGTGCCATTTGGGCGAATTGCCGAAGAACGGCTTCGTGAATATATCGGTAGTGCTGGTCGAGCGCAGTTAATCCCAGAAGTATGGTCACGGGGTTCCGATCGCGATGCCGTCTTTCTGACTAATCGTGGCAAGAGGCTTAATCGGCAGAAGGCCTGGCATGTTGTTCGAGATGCCGGATTGAGAGCGGGCATCACTCGGGAACTGTCTCCGCATGTTCTACGCCACTCGTGCGCAACGCACATGCTTGAGCATGGTGCTGACCTGAGAATCGTTCAGGAAATGTTAGGGCATGCAACCATATCCACTACTCAGATATACACGAAAGTCTCCAACGACCGTTTGTGGGCTGTCTATCGAGATGCACACCCAAGGGCAACGGGATGAACGCAATCCACTTGGTGAAGAGGGCTGTGAGCTCTCTGTCGCAGACTCCGCCGACCCCACAGGACATCGCGATTGTTGCACAAGTGTTGAATATTGCAGAGTTTGCTGTGTGGTCTGACATGCAATTCCGCGATCAGCGTCACAGCATTATTGTCCTTCGACGATTTGATGTGATTGCTCTTACTGCGGTCACATCTGAAAGAGCAGCTGCGTTATTACATGACGTTGGTAAGAACATCTCGAATTTAGGTTTCTTCTCGCGTGTCATTGCAACTGTTGTTGGACCGCGTGGACAAAGATTCATCGCCTATCACGATCACGAGCGTCTTGGTTCCGAGTTATTGGAATCAATAAGTGATCCGCGCACTGTCGCACTTGTCGGGGGGGTAGTTGATGACGAGATTTCATTGCTTCTGAAAGAAGCTGACGACATCTAGATTCGCGGCAGCAGACCTATGGAGTTATGAGCCCTTTGAAGTGTCACTGCTGCAACATTGCGTGCCCGTTCGTTACCGATTGAGAGAAGTCGAGCAAGTTCACCTTTGTCTTGCATGAGTTCTTGGAAACGTGTACGTATCGGCTCTATAACCGCAATGACGGCGTCTCCTGTGTCGGACTTAAGCGCACCATACTGAGAATATTGACTGACTAATTGATCAACGGCCTTGCCAGTAGACGCTGACAAGATATCCAGAAGATTAGAAATGCCGGGCTTGTTAGCGATGTCGTACTTTACTTCGCTATCTGAATCAGTGACCGCGCGCTTGAACTTCTTAGAAATAGAAGCATTGTCATCAAGCAAGTAGACAAGGCCGCTATCGCTGGTGGCTGATTTCGACATCTTGGATGTGGGGTCTTGCAAGTCCATCACGCGAGCACCTGCTTTGGGGTGGACAGCCTTCGGCAAAACAAACGTGTCGCCGAATCTATGATTGAAGCGTACGGCGATATCGCGCGTGATTTCAATGTGTTGGCGTTGATCATCACCAACAGGAACCTCGTCTGCGTCGTATAACAAAATGTCTGCTGCTTGTAAGGCTGGATATGTAAAAAGTCCTGCCGAAACGAATTCAGCTTCACGACGCGCAGATTTGTCTTTGAATTGCGTCATTCGACTCAATTCTCCAAAGGAGACTGTGCATTCCATGATCCACGCGAGTTCGGTGTGTTCATGAATATGGCTTTGTACAAAGACGGTGGCAACGTCAGGGTCAAGACCGCACGCGAATAGCAGGGCGGCAAGTTCAAGGGTTTGTGTACCAATAAGGCCCGGGGTGTCGATGACGGTGAGGGCGTGCAGGTCGACGATTCCGTGGAAAACATCTCCGTCATGTTGGCCTGAGACCCAATTAACGAGGGCGCCCAAATAGTTGCCCAGGTGCACGGAGCCAGTGGGCTGGATACAAGAGAGAACGCGTGGCACGAATAAAATCTAGTTGCTACACATGGAATCAACGTGGTCAATTGCCGACCTAGGTGGCTCAGGCAAGTACGATATGAAGGTGGCAATTGACGTAGCAACCCCCGTGTACGAGGGTCCATTCGACCTTTTGCTTCATCTCATTTTGCGTGAAGAGGTGGACATCCACGAGATCAGTCTTTCCACCATCGTGGACGCTTATTTGGCTGAATTACTGAAAATGAACCAACTAGATCTGGAGGTTGCTACAGAATTTCTTCTTATTGCCGCCACATTGATCGAATTGAAGACTCGTCGATTGTTGCCTGGTCGAGAGGCCGTTGATTTAGATGACGAATTGGCATTATGGGAAGAACGCGATCTGTTGCTTGCTCGACTACTTGAGTGCAAAACATTTAAAGACGTGGCCAAGATCCTCGCAACGTTTGTTGATGACGCTGACAGGGTGTACGGCCGCGCGGTTGGGCCTGATGAGCGCTTCTCAGGCGTCGCACCTGATTTGCTAGAGGGTTTAACTATCGAGAAGCTTGAGCGGGGATTCATCAGCGCTATTACTCCTCGCAAGCGTGACGAATTGACTGTGTATCACATTTCGCCGATTCGATTTACTGTCGCTGAAGCTGTCGAAGAATTGATGGAAGATATCGCTCGTGTGGGAAGTACCTCATTTCGTGCGTTGACTACTGGTCTCGTAGAGCGTCTCGAAATAATTGTGCGCTTCTTGGCCATTCTTGAAATGTTTAAACAAGGATTTATCGAACTAGATCAAATTAATCGTTTTGGTGACATAACGGTGCAGTGGACTGGTCTCGGTNCTGGAAACGAAAGTATGGCGGAGATCGATTCATATGAAGGATGACGTGACGACTGAGACGGTTAGAGCTATTGAGGCAATAGTTCTTGTGGCCCACGAGCCAGTTCCAACAGACCTCATTGCGCAATTGCTAGAGATACCTACAACAACAGTTGATGAAGTGTGCGGACGCCTTGCAGAAACGTATGAAGAAGCAGGTCATGGGTTTCAGTTAGCAAAGGTTGCAGGTGGCTGGCGTTTTCAAACACACCCAGATCTTGCTCCGTATGTCGAACGGTTTATTCTCGACGGACAACGCGCACGTCTGTCAGGTGCAGCTCTTGAAACTCTTGCCATCATTGCGTACAAACAGCCAATTTCGCGTTTGCAGATTGCTTCCATTCGCGGTGTAGATCCTGATTCAGTATTACGAACATTGCATGGTCGTGCGTATGTCACTCCGGTTTCAAGAGATAACGGNCCCGGTCAAGCAGTGTTGTGGGGGACTACTCAGCTGTTCCTGGAAAAATTGGGGATTGCTTCATTGAAAGACTTGCCGGCAATTGCTTCATTTGTGCCCGATGCATCTCTAGTTGAGGCGCTCGAAAAAACTTTGTTGTTCGACGCAAGTGCTATTTCTGAGCCGAGTGAAGGCGCGTAATGTCTTCTTTCACCCCGCCGGGAGGCGCGGTTCCCGAGCCACCATTGTGGGAACAAATAGCAGATGATGCACGTCTTGCCGATGGTGAACGACTGCAAAAAGTTCTCGCCAGAGCTGGATTCGGGTCACGCCGTGTTTGCGAGAACCTGATTGAGGATGGTCGCGTTGATGTCAATGGTGACGTAGCGGTACTCGGTCGACGCGTCAATGTTGATTCAGACATTATTGAAGTGGATGGGGCTCCTGTCGGTGTCTTGCCGGGGCTTGTGTACTACTTGTTGAACAAGCCAGAAGGCGTAGTTACAACGATGGCTGATACACACGGGCGAGAGACGGTTCTTGACTATGTGCCGTCAGAACCTCGTGTGTTTTCTGTCGGTCGTTTGGATATCGATACCACGGGGCTGTTAATTCTGACGAACGATGGTCAATTGACTCAGTTTTTGACGCACCCGAGTCATGGCGTTGAAAAGGAATACATTGCCGAAGTTGAATGCGGTACAAATGGAGTACCTAATGGCGCATTGCGACATCTACGTGATGGAGTGGAATTAGAAGATGGCATGACCGCCCCTGCTGAAGTGGGTCAACCTGAGCCTGGGGTGTTGCGAATAGTGATTCATGAGGGCCGCAACAGGCAGGTACGTCGCATGTGTGAAGAGGTGGGTCACCCAGTTATTCGTCTTGTCCGCACACGTATTGGGCCGTTGCGGGATACGAAATTATCTCCTGGCCAATGGCGTGAATTAACGATAGAAGAAGTGCGTCAATTATCGAGCGCAGTTGACTTAGACGGCACGGATACGGTGTGGGAATGACCGCTGACGCAACGCCAAGAAAGAAAGCGAATGTATTCGGCCTTGGCCTGATTGGTGGCTCGCTTGCATTAGCTCTGACTGATGCTGGCTACGACGTGGGCGGACACGATTCGGATAAGTCAAAAATTGATACAGCCCTTGAACGCGAGATAATTTCCTTCCCTGGTTTGTTTTCTGATGCAGAGGTAACTTTTGTTGCAACCCCAGTCGGCACTGTGGCCGAAGCGGTACAGGAATCATTGACATTGACAACAGGTGTGGTGACTGATGTCGGTTCCGTTAAGACTGCTATTTCGCTACAGGTGACAGACCCACGATTTGTTCCCGGTCATCCGATGGCTGGATCTGAATTAGACGGATTAGACGGAGCGGATGCTTCAATGTTCGCCGGCGCTGTGTGGGTACTGACTCCGACTGCACATTCTTCCGATGCCGCTTTTGCTGTTGTGGCCGGACTTGTCGCAAAGTTCGGCGCTGAGATTGTGGCGATGGATGCAGAGCAGCACGATGATCTGGTGGCGGTTGTTAGTCATGTTCCACACCTCACTGCTGCAACCCTGATGCGCATTGCCGATAATCGCTCCGAAGAACACATGGCGTTGCTTCGCCTTGCCGCCGGCGGTTTTCGGGATATGACTCGCATCGCATCTGGCCGTCCTGGAATTTGGCTTGATATCTGTGAACAGAACAAGGCGTCAATTGTTCGTGGCCTTGACGCGTTAATTCTTGGTCTCACTGACATGCGCGATGTCGTTGCCGCCTCTGATCGAGATGGTTTGTTGTCGCGGCTAGAACAAGCTCGACGTGCTCGTATGAATTTGCCAACCGGAGCTGGCGCAGTAGAAGACTTGGTTGAAGTGCGCATTCCGATACCTGATCGCCCAGGCGCGGCAGCAGATGTATTCACCTTGTCTGGCGAGCTTGGAGTGAATGTCTATGACTTTGAAGTGGTGCACTCTGCTGAAGGCGACCGAGGAATCATGGTGACGGTTGTACGCGCCGAACATGCAGAGGTCTTTAGAGGCGGGTTGCTGGCCCGCGGATTTCGTCCGGCTATCCAGCCATTGTCGTGACAACGGTCGTGTTGCTTGCGCCATTAGGCACCATTGATGCAGTGGTGTCGGTTCCNGGTTCAAAAAGCCTGGCTAACCGCGCGCTGGTGTGTGCAATGTTGTCAAAAGAAGCATCGCGTATTTCAGGAATTCCATCAGGCGATGATGCACGAGTGGTGTTGGACGTTATTCGAGACTCCGGGCGTTCAATCACGATTATTGATAGCGAAGTAGTCATTGGTGAAACAGTTGCTCTCAAGTTTCCTGGCATTGTCGATGCGGTACTTGCTGGTACATCTTCTCGATTTCTCACGGCAGTTGCAGCCTTGTTCGATACAACCACAATCATTGACGGTGAAACAGTATTGCGAAGTCGCCCAATGGCTGACTTGCACGAAGCTCTAGTGTCGTTAGGCGCCGAAGTCTCTCATCTCGGTGAAGTGGGCTATTTACCAGTGTCTGTTTCGCGTGGGTCGTTGTCTGGCGGCGATATTCACATAGCGGGCAATGTTTCTAGCCAGTTCATTTCTGCATTGATGCTGATTGGGCCAATGTTGGACGGAGGTCTCATCGTGCATGTCGATGGCCCACTGATATCTCGCTCGTACGTCGAGATGACGGCTCATGTAATGAGGGCATTTGGCGCTTCCGTGGTTCTTAATGAATCGAGTATTTCAATTAGCAGTGGTGCATACGCTGGTCGCAACTATTCGATAGAGCCTGACTACTCATCTGCTGCCTTTCCCCTTGTGGCTGTTGCCGTTCGCGAAGGCCGAGTGGTCATTCCGGGACTAGCCACTGCATCATTGCAAGGTGATTCAGAAATTATTCCTATCTTGAAAAAGATGGGGTTGTCTTGCACAGTAAGTGGAACGGATATATCAGTTTCTCGCCTTGCGACGACACAGGTATTACCGCTAGTCATGGATATGTCTGATTGTTCTGACTTGGTTCCTGCAATTGCTGTTGCGTGTTGTATGGCCTCTGGTGAAAGTGTCCTTACTGGTATTGGCTTTATTCGTAATAAGGAAAGTGACCGATTAGGCGACCTGGCCCACGAGTTGAATCGTGCCGGAGGAAACGTGACTGTAGAAAAAGATGGACTCCGAATTGTTGGTCCGTGCGCTTGGAAGCCAATTGTCTTTGATAGTCACCATGATCACCGATTGGCCATGGCACTCTCACTGTTGTCACTATGTGCCTCCGGAGTTGAGATCGCTGATCCAGAGGTCGTGACAAAGAGTTGGCCAGACTATTTCGCAGACATGGCACCAATCCTCGGTAGTTATGAGACAGGCAACTAACCTGTGGCGATGAACATTACGGTCGCTGCGTTTGATGTCGATGAAACTCTGACAGTGCGTGATTGCGTTGTACCGTTTATGCGGTCAGTTGCAGGTAATGGACGACTAATGAATGTGATGCTCTCTGATCTGGGATCAACCATTCAAAGTGTCAGACGACGAGATCGTGATTTCTTAAAGGCGAAATTCGTTCACGGTGTCTTTGAAGGCAAAAACGCTGGCGAAATTGAAGCTCTTGGGGTGCAGTTCGCATCAAAGATTGCAGACGGATGGTTGCGTAGCGACGTTGCAGCACGCATGCGTTGGCATCAAGAACAAGAGCACGTCGTGATTCTTGTGTCCGCTTCATTGGGCGCTTACTTGCATCCCCTTGGCGATCTTCTTGAGGTGGATGCAGTTCTGTGCACTGAATTGGAAGAAGTAGATGGAATTCTGACAGGCAAGCTACATGGGAAGAATTGCCGCGGAGAAGAGAAAGCCTTACGAGTGCAGAAGTGGTGCGAAGGCGCAGGTATGAACGCGGATGACCTTGTGTATGCCTACGGTGATTCCTCTGGTGATGTGCAATTGTTGGAACTGTTTTCTCACCCAACATGGGTTAATAAAGTCGATCTGAAGGTGAGNGCAGCATGATTCTTGCGTGTATCAAAGAAGCNCGTCCGTCTCAGTGGACTAAGAACGTTCTAGTTTTTGCAGCACCGGCGGCTCTTGGTGTTCTTGATGAATGGTCGTCCCTCGGTAAGACACTCATTGTTTTTGCAGCGTTCTGTATGGTGGCTAGCGGTACGTACTACTGGAACGACATCATGGATGTTGAACAAGACCGACAACACCCGAAGAAACGTAATCGCCCGATTGCAAGCGGTGCAGTACCACTGTCCGTTGCTCGGGTCATCGGCTCAGTGCTTNTGATATGTGGACCAGTCCTTGGATACGTCGTTCGTCCGGCTGCAGGCGGAATTATCGCACTCTATGCATGTCTCACTATTGGATACAGCACATGGTGGAAGCACGTTCCGCTACTTGATCTGTCCCTCGTAGCAAGCGGGTTTGTACTTCGTGCCATGGTCGGCGCTGCTGCAACCCAAACACCAATGTCGATGTGGTTTGTTCTATGTATTACGTTTGGCTCATTTTTTATTGTGACGGGAAAACGATTCGCCGAGTTGTTAGAACTTGGTGACCAAGCAGCCGTCACACGTACCTCTCTGAAGTCTTATTCACTTGTATATCTGCGCCAATTGCTCGTGGTGTCATGNACCGCAACTGTGGTGACATATTGCATGTGGGCATTTGAAAACGCGGNCATTGCCCAGGAATCTATTCCGTTTCATGGTTTGTCTGTCGTCCCAATGGTGCTGGCATTGTTGCGNTATTTGCTGGTGCTGGAAAATGGCGGCGGTGGCGCACCGGAAGAAGTGTTTTTCAATGATCGTTGGATTCAGGCGTATGGTGCTGTGTGGGTCGTCGTGTACGGGCTAGCGGTATACGCCTCGTAGGGGATTAACCATTGACCTCTGTTTATTGAGGTCACCGTCTAGAATTTGAACCATGGTTATGCAGCGTTTATCAGGGTGGGGACGTACTGCTTGGACAGTTGCCGATTTGGTCCAATCCACTGACCTTGACGTCGTGCGGACAACACTTGGTAGTGCAGGTGAACGGGGCGTCATTTCACGAGGCTTGGGCCGTTCATACGGTGCTGCTGCTCAAAATGCTGGCGGAATAGTTTTGGAAATGACATCTGAGAATGACCCGATGGGTATCGACGCCGATTTCGACCCATTGACTGGTCTACTTACAGTCGCGGCAAGTGTAAGCATTGATGCCATATTGCGAATGTGTGTTCCGCAAGGTTGGTTTATTCCCGTCACACCTGGCACCAGGTTTGTCACAGTTGGTGGAGCTATTGCCTCAGATATCCATGGCAAAAATCATCATATTGACGGAAGTTTCGGAGAGCATGTGCGCTCGTTGACGCTGATGTTGTCGAGTGGTGAGGTAATTGAGCTTTCACCCGAAGAGAATCCAGCATGGTTTTGGGCCACCGTTGGTGGAATGGGTCTTACTGGCGTCGTGCTTCGGGCGACTGTCGCAATGTTGAAGATAGAAAGTTCTCGAGTCGAAGTTGAAACTGTCCGCTTAGAGAATTTCGACGCTGTGTGTGCTGCAATGAGTGCGGATGGGTCAGATGATGATTATCGATATTCAGTGGCGTGGGTAGATCTTCTAGCTACCGGATCGTCAATGGGTCGCGGAGTGTTAACACGTGGCGATCATGCTGCCGCCAGCAAAGTTGAAAATAAGGAGCCATTGGCATATGACCCTCGTCTGACTGTGTCTGCTCCTGGCTGGGTGCCGAATGGCCTATTAAATAAGTGGTCGATTAAAGCCTTTAATGAGGCTTGGTACCGCAAGGCACCTGCGAAGAGCCACGTCGGTCTTGAGTCGATACCTGCGTTCTTTCATCCTCTTGATGGGGTGAAACGTTGGAATCGTCTGTATGGCAAACAGGGATTCATCCAATATCAATTCATTGTTCCTCTTGACCGGACAGATGTGCTTCGTAAAGTGATCGAGAAGTTTTCTGCAGCGGGCGTTGCTTCGTTCCTTGCGGTACTGAAGAGAATGGGTCCTCAAAATATTGCTCCTATGTCGTTTCCTACTGAGGGTTGGACATTGACTCTTGACATGGCAGCTGGCATTTCTGGTTTAGCTGAGCTGCTGTCAGAAGTCGACTCACTTGTTTTGGATGCGGGTGGGCGCCATTACTTGGCGAAAGATTCCCATGTATCTGCATCAGCGGTACGACGTGGATATCCGCGCATCGACGAGTGGATGAGCACTCAAGAAGAAATGGATCCCATTGGCTTGTGGCGAAGTGATTTGTCNCGTCGTTTGGGATTAGTAGATCAGAGGAGATCGTTGTGAAAAATGGTGTAGGGGTTGCCCAAAATATTGTGCTGTTCGGTGGAACGAGCGAAATAGGTCAAGCAATTATTCATAAATTGGTCAAGCCTGGTGTGTCGCACGTGGTTCTTGTTAGCCGCGACATTGATGCAGCTGAAGTTCAGGTTGCTGAAATGGCAGAGCGGTATCCGGACCTTGAAGTGCATCACGTACGTTTCAACGCCGATGACTCAGCATCAATGGTTCATGTGGTCGCAGAAGTTGCGCAGCAGGTGGGCGATATTGATGTTGCCGTTATCGCACAGGGTGTTCTGCAAGAAGGGGTTGACTACTACGCAAACCCTGCTGCACTGCAGGCCGTCGCTGATGTGAACTTCACTGGCACGATGGTGCTGATGTATGCGCTTGCCGCCCAGATGCGCGTGCAGGGCTACGGGAAAATTGTGTTGTTGTCGTCGGTTGCAGGCGAACGTGTGCGTAAAGGTAATCCTGTGTACGGCGCAACGAAGGCAGGCGTCGATGGGTTCGCTCTTGCGCTTGATCATGAACTTGTTGGCTCTGGTGTTTCAGTCCTCGTGGTGCGTCCCGGTTTTGTGACTACAAAAATGACCGAAGGTATGGATAAGGCACCCTTCTCTACTGATGCAGTGACAGTTGCAACAGCGGTGGAGAAGGCGATCTCGTCATCCCGAACAGTTATCTGGGTCCCTGGCTTACTGCAGTACATGTTTTTGATTTTGAAGAACTTGCCCACTGCTGTGTGGCGCCGTCTTCCACTGTGATGCTTTAGGGAATGGCGCCTCGTACGCCATAGATACCCATGACTGTCACCAGTCCGCCAATCATGACCATCAGAACTAACGGCCACCATTTGTCATCATCATCCCGCAATGCACGCGCAACAGGGAAAAACAATGGGAAAGCTGTGAATAAGAATCGCGGTCTCGCTGTAACAGTCGCCGGGATAAGCATTAGACCCAGAATTACTGCGGTGTATGACCAGTAGATGAGATTCATCTTGTACTTACGTGCCATATATAGGCCTATCAACATTGCCCCAACACTTGTGGCTGTAAGAACCGATGTCGGTGAACTAGCCGGGTGNACAAAAAAGTCAAAGGTTCGTTGAACTGCAGTTGCTCCGAAGCTTGTGCCCTCTTGCCATGCCTCACGTTGAACACGAAACCAGGCCCAATCTTCGCCGGTGTGATTGCGAAGAAACAACATGAAGCCGATGAATCCGATCGGAGAGAGTGCTGGGGCTAGNAGAGAACGCCAATCCCGCTCATTGCGAATGGCGATTAGCGATGCAACGGCACAAGCGGCAACTAGTGCGACTCCGTTCGGACGAGTGGCCGTAGCCATTGCAGCCAATACTCCCGCCCATATCCAGTGCTTGTCACGCAGTGCTATGAAGCACAGTGCGACGATGGTGAGCATCAGTGCTTCTGAATAAGCCATGCTGAGTACGAAACTGCCCGGAAAGAGAGCTATCAGAATCATTGCTTTTTCTGCTGTTTTGATGTCGAAGAGCCCGCGACATAAGTAGCCGGCAAGGAACACGAAGCACGCGCCAAGGATTATGTTGATTGCTAATGCGATGCTGACTGGTCCGCCAGGGATGACAACGTCAAAGTAATGCACCAGTCGGGGATACAACGGGAAAAATGCCGCGCGTGCATCTGATACCAGGTACGTNACATTCGGCATGATGTGATGTGGGTAACCTTCGCGCACAACATCTAGGTACCAGTGACCGTCCCAGCTATCGAGAATTGCCGCTAACGCACTGAATCCGTTTTCTGGCTCAAGATCATTTGTTCGGTCTACAACTGCTTGGGCAGCCACAGCAATGGCAGCGCCCATGATGACGAAAAGACGTGACAAGAGATAGACGACTCCTGCCTTGCGTAATGCCTTACCCCACGGGTCTGTGGCTGGTGGAATCCGAATACGGCGAGAAGAAGAGATAACAGTCATAAAGTCCTAGAAACGGATTTCTCTATTATTGCTTATTGACACCCGATTGTTGTATTTTTCGCCTCTCCCACTTCGGCGTGGAGATCGTGAAAGTGGCACTATTTCGCATGGCTGAAATTGAACTGACATATCCACGTGATGGCATTGCCTTGGTAACAATGAATCGTCCCGACAAGTTGAATGCCATGACGTCGGCGATGGTTGAATCACTTCATGACACCTTTTCTCTAATCGGTCGTTCTCGTGACGTTCGTGTTGCTGTCCTGACAGGCCAGGGCCGTGGGTTCTGCGCAGGGCTTGACCTTGGTGGCTACGGCGATGCTCCGGGTTTTGAGTGGACGGGCAGTGTTGAGAAGGGATTTGCCGTTCAGAAGCACATCGCATCCCTTATTCCCAAAATGAGATCGATTCCACAACCAATCATTGCGGCGGTGAATGGTCCAGCTGCAGGGGGAGGTTTCGCTCTTGTTCTCGGTTCCGATCTGCGGTTGTGCTCAGAGACGGCGCGTTTCAACGCTGCGTTTATACGAATTGGGCTGTCGGCGTGCGATATCGGAACCAGTTGGTTGCTTCCTCGGCTCATTGGGGCAGCTCGGGCTCACGAGATTATGTTGACGGGGCGTTTATTCGACTCTGAGGAGGCACTGCGGATTGGGCTTGTGACTGAAGTGCTGCCGGGAGATGTTTTACTCGACGCTGCGTACTTCAAGGCTCAGGAAATCATGCTGAACAGTCCGATCGGTGTTGCTCTCACGAAGGAAGGCATGTGGGCGTCTTTGGAAATACCAGGGTTACAGGCAGCCATTGACATGGAGAACCGTCAGCAGATTATGGCTAGTTTCTCAGATGATGCGCGAGAGACACAACGAGCCAAGCGTGAAGGAAGACCTCCTCAGTATCGAGCGTAAGCGCTCTTAACTTTTTGTTTGTTTAATCCGCGGAATCGGTGATGTTGCGTCATTGCGACTAGTTTTGATGCGTGAGCGAACGTGAAATCATGTCCTGGGAAATATTTGGCGAAGCGAGCCGTGAGCTAGCTACCAGTGTCGCCGAGGGGGGATACGAGCCGGACATTATCTTGGCAATTGCACGTGGTGGTTTGCTTGCTGCTGGGGCGCTTGGCTATGCATTGGCTGTAAAGAATCTTTACACGATGAACGTGGAGTTCTATACAGGAGTTGATGAACGTCTTCCTGTCCCGATGATTCTTCCTCCGGTACCAGACCTTGTTGAATTGCGTTTTGCACGGGTGCTTATCGTTGACGATGTTGCAGATACTGGTCACACTCTCAAAATTGTTCAAGACTTCTTCAAGGGTCGCGTGAAGGAAGTCCGTTCGGCAGTGTTGTATGAAAAGTCGCATTCAGTTGTCCAGTGTGAATATGTCTGGAAGCACACTGACCTGTGGATCAATTTCCCATGGAGCGACAAGGACCCAGTTGTCAAACGTTCCGGGATTGTGAAAGACGCCTAAGCATCAGCCCATTTCTTTAATGACGGTCAGTGCTGCGTTGCGGCCACTAGACCCCCATACCCCAGCACCGGGGAACGTGGCGGCACCTGTGAGGTATAGGCCTTTAATCGGTGTGTGGTATCTCGTGAGTTCTGGCGTGGTGCCCATGAAAGCGGCCAAAGGTCCGCCACCAAAACTGAGCGCGTGTCCCTTCGGTAAATGAAACTGTGTTTCGTAATCGGCTGGAGTTANGACACGCCATTGATCGATCGAATCCATAAACCCGGGTTGAACCAAAGNTCCAAACTGTCGCAGCCAGCGTTCTGGCTCTTCACGAGATTCCCAACCATCGCCAAATGAGTACGGGGTGTACAAGGCTTCAAGACTGAAGACACTCTTTCCGACAGGCGCAAGGGTGTGATCAATGTTGGAAGGTGTGTTTGCTAGCAACGCCATTCTCGGCATTGTTTTTCCTTCGCGCATCAATTGCGAACCGCGATGAAGTTCCGCTAACGACGGACTAATGATGACCGTAGAGCCTGTGGATTGAAGATCGGTGAGTGATTCTGTAAACGCATTAAATAGCGGAGGAGTATTTGTGATTGCATCAATCTTCGACTCGTAGCCTTCGCCGGCAGCGTGGCTCTTCCAGCGATTGATTAAAGAACTTGCCTTAGCCGGCGGGTTTTTTAGCCACTGAACGAATGTTCGTTGCGGATCGCATGCCGAGACAACTATGCGAGCGGTCACTGTTGCGCCGTCACCGGTTTGCACGGCACTGACACGCGACCCTTCGCAGAGGACACCAACTACTCGCGTACTTGTGCGCAAGTAACCACCTGCTGCGAGAAAGGATTGTTTCAATGCTTCGGTCAGCATTCCGCTGCCACCGACTGGTCGTCCAAGCGTTCCGACATGTCGAAGTGCATATGAGATTGCACCGAGTCCCGTACCTGGGGTTTCAGGCGAGAGTCCCCACACAACAGGACCTTCCACCATCGCAGGGCCTATCACTGCTTCGTCATCAAAAAACTGTCGCATGACATCTGCTGCTGACATCCGGCTCATACGAAGCATCGATGCAACGCCGCGACCGCCTCTGCGGATAACGGTGGAAAGAAGTGATCCACGTGTCGGAGGATTTGCTGCGGCTTCAAGGATTAGGCGTGCGACAGGAATAGCGGTCTGGGCGAACTGTCTGTATCCGTCAACGGATCCTGGGTGTGCGACTGCGAGTTCATCAATAGTTCTATCGACGTCGTGCCAGAGTGGCCAGAATTTTTCGGTTGTCCAGTCGCCGTTTATTTGCGGCGGTTCGACATCAATGTATTGGAGCCCGTGGGCTGAAAGGTTGAGTTCCTCTGCGATGGGTGTGGTGCGAAACGTCAGGTGATCGCAGTTACATATGTTGACAGTCGCCCCACCATATTGTTCGCTAGCGGCGGTACCGCCAACCTCAGAACGAGCTTCAATAAGCAATGTGGACAAACCGTGACGAGCAAGATATGCCGCGGTGACCAGCCCGTTATGGCCCGCCCCAATGACTATGGCGTCAAAGTCGGTGTCTGAACGCTTAGTCACGGACTCTATTCAAGCACTCAGATAGGTTTGATGCATGGCTTCTTCACGATTACTAGGCGACCTTTCCGTTTTGCAATTATCCGCTGAACTATCTAAAGAATCAATAGTGATTTTGCCGTTGGGTGCAATAGAGCAACATGGTCCACATTTGCCATTGAACACAGACTTTGTGGTGGCAGATGCTGTTTCTCGAGCAGCAGTCGAGAAGTTTGGCGCCGAAACAAATGCATGGCTGTTACCAACGCTTCCGTTTACAAAATCCAATGAGCATGCTTGGGCAGTCGGAACCATGTGGTTGTCGGCGACAACGATGATGGCTGTGATAGATGACATTGGTCGATGCGTTGCTTCGACTCCTGCCAAAAAAATCATGTTTATCAATGGTCACGGCGGCAATAGTGCATTGATGGCGATGATGAATCGTGAGTTGCGTTTGAAGTATGGTCTACAGACGTTCCTCGCGCATCCGCATATGCCAGCAGACCAAGGCGGTTCGTCTGCCGAATCTGAACTCGGTATGGGTGTGCATGGCGGAGTTGACGAAACGTCAGTCATGTTGCACTTGCGTCCTGACCTAGTTGACATGTCACTAGCTGTGCGACGTGTGCCGGAAGGTCTTGCCAAGAATGAGCAAGTTAAATTCGGTGGCCGCGTGGCTTTCGGTTGGCTATCAAACGATTTCTTTCCTGAGGGCCATATCGGTGATCCAACCGGAGCGAGTGCGGAACTAGGTGCCAGCATGTTTGCGAGCGCGGTCGATTCCTTAGGTACAGCGATGAAGGAAATTAGTCGATTCGACTTTGGTCGATAAATACAAAAGGGGAGGAGCATTGCTGCCCCTCCCCAATATTTTGTAGTTGGTTAACCGAGTTTGATTGCTGGGTCGAGGTACTTATTGGTGACGATGTCGTCAGCTACAAGGCCTTCTTTAACCTTTGCACCAGTTGAGGTGAAAACTGGAATTGCTTTTTCAATAAATGCTGTGACGCGATCCATTTCAAAAGAACCAAGGGTTCCATCAGGGCTATTAGCAACAAGTTTGTCTTCTTGCATTTTGGCTACTGCAGCTTTTGCTTGGCCTGCATCGTAGACCCAACCGTTGTTGTACTGGTTTACAGCATCAAGAATGACTGCGTTAGCAGTATCTGGTGCAGCAACATAATCAACTGCTGCTTGCTGGATAACAGGAACGAGCGCTGTCAAGCAGGTGTCGTACTTAGTGATGTTTGCTGGTGTTCCGCCCAATGACTGTGCATATGCGGTCCAGCCTGCATCGTGAATGTACTGGTATCCAACATCCTTCATCCAGTCCTTGAGGACGTTCTTGTAGAAGTACGGCTCGGCTGTGCCGAAACCCTGTTGAGTGTCTTTTCCGCCGGCAGCAATGAATGATGCTGGTGAACCGTCATACGTTCCATCGACTTGCTTTTTATCAAGAATGCCTGTGGCAGTGAAATAGTCCATGTACGCAGCGCCATCGAAATAGCGAACTTTTGCACCGGTCGCCTTCAGGTCACCAATTGTCTTGACATCTGGGTATGTAGTTGGATCCCACATAATGATCTGTGGGTTGATATTGAATGGCGCAACAACAGCGATGGTTGGGAACTCGTCGCCAGAATGCGATACCTGCTCGTCTGTACTCGTGAATCCAAGAAGAATGCTTGGGTCTTTGTACAACTCTGCTGTTACTTGGCTGTATCCGATTGCTGGTCCTCCGGCGCGAATCTCAACCTTCACACCTGTGGTCTTGCCACCTGCCATGAGATCACCTGATATGCGAAATTTGTCTGTGTCGACTGTGTAGCCAGGACCAACAAGTTGGTACAGGTTTCCGTGTTCAGCTTCTGGGTTCCAGTCTGTCTGCAGCGAGACAGTTTCTGGGCAGCCTGCGGCGACAAGGTCGACGCCAGTTGCTGCAGCAGCTGTTGTGTCTGAAGCAGCATCGTCACTGCCACCACACGCAGCAAGCGTGAGGGCTGCAATGACTGCAGTTGCTAGTAGTGGTCTTTTTTTCATGGTTGTTGTTCTCCTGGTAGTTGGTGATTGATGGGTCAGTGACCCCTAGTGATGATGTGCCATTTACCGATGGCTCTACGAGAGAGCCATCCGAAAAAGAGGAACACCACCAGACCGAGCGTGCTAGCAAGAATGATTGCTGTGATGAGCTCTGGGCCCCACAAGCGATTTCGGTACACATCAATTTGTGCACCGATACCGACAACGCCACCTTGACGGAAATAGAAGTCGCCAACGACCGCACCGATGACAGCAAGACCTGCAGAAATGCGTAGGCCTACAAAAATATTCGGGAGTGCGGCCGGGAATTGCAACTTGACTAAGCGTGTCCATTTCGATGCACCCTGCAACGTAAACAATTCGTGTTGGCTCTTATCAGCTGATAAAAGTCCGAACAGTGTGTTGCTAACGATGGGGAACATTGCAATAAGTACAACAACGAGCAAGCGTTGGGTCTGCGTGCCATCTATGAGAGCACG
>JGI25914J50564_10000092_pt1 | contig 25669 bp, 23 predicted proteins | sample LauGreSuBDMM15SN_2_FD_50564 | JGI IMG/M metagenome (IMG submission 50564) | reverse complement strand
TAATTATTAGAGCAACTGCGCTAGGAACAAGAGTTGTCGATAATAGAAATGTTGAAAATTATATTGATACTGATTTTATTTCAATTGTGCCTACCCAATTACATAAAGCATTAACCACCGATGCAAAATTGTTGGAACACTTAACTGCAGCTGAGGCAGTGCTAGTAGGTGGTGGGCCAATAAGTGAAAAGATTAAAAAGGATGCTGCAAGTAAACATATTAAAATTGTTACAACCTATGGCATGACTGAAATGTGTGGGGGTTGCATCTACAATCAAAAACCACTGGATGGGGTTGAGGTAAGAATTTCGACCTCTGGATTAATTCAATTATCTGGTTCCATGATGGCATCTGGATACCTTTCTGCTTCCGGTCAGGTAAGTCAGATCGATAAAAATGGTTGGTTTGAAAGTAATGATTTAGGTGAGGTATCAAATGGCCTGCTTAAAGTTTTAGGTAGAGCTGATGATGTAATTATTTCAGGGGGTGAAAAAATATCACTGGCACTAGTTGAAGAAATGATTGCAAAAATTTATCCTGCCCAGGAATTGATTACTTTTGCCATGCAGGATGAGGTGTGGGGGCAGCAACTATGTGTTGGCAGCACCTCTGAGATACAGGTTGGAAAATTACGCCAAACTCTTGGTCCAATTTTTACGCCAAAGAAAATATACTTGTTTGATCAGATACCAAAAACAGCAATCGGTAAGTTGGATCGAAAAAAAGCAGTTGAGTTAGCAAAAGGGATGAAGGTGGCAGATGAATAAGTGGGTGATTGGTGCCAGAGTTAAAACTCTTCCCGCTGCAGTATCTCCAGTTTTAATTGGCACATTTTATGCATCAGAGGTTAATTGGATTAATGCTCTTCTTGCTTTGATCGTTTCACTCTCCCTACAAATAGCAGTTAATTATGCTAATGATTACTCCGATGGAATCCGTGGTACTGACACTGACCGAGTGGGACCAATCAGATTAGTTGCATCAGGATTGGCATCAGCTAAGTCAGTTAAACGTGCTTCCTACATCTCATTTTTATTTGCTGTAGTTGCTGGCAGCTTACTTTCACTTAATATCTCTCTATGGCTAATACCAGTTGGTGGTATTTCTATTTTGGCAGCTTGGGGCTACACCGGTGGCAAGCAGCCATACGGATACTTAGGGTTTGGTGAATTTTCAGTCTTTATTTTTTTTGGCTTAGTCGCCACAGTTGGAAGCTACTACGTTCAATCTGAACAATTAAATTGGCAGATACTGTTGCTATCAGTTCCAGTCGGCTTGCTGTCCTGCGCGATCCTGGTTATCAATAACTTACGGGATCTGCCAAAGGATGCGTTGGTGAGTAAGCGGACAGTTGCAGTGCGAATTGGAGATATAAACACCCGAAAATTTTTTGCATTTTTGTTAATAACAGCTCAATTGGCAGCACTTAGTGCGATTGGAATTGATCAATTAGTAGTGCTAACTCTTGTTTGCCTACCCTTTACTTACCAAGTTGTTAAGCAAGTTTTAGGTGGGGCAAAAGATGCAGCGCTAATTACTGTGCTGAATAACACCGCCCGCCTGCAGTTACTTATGTCAGCTTTAATTGCTACTGCACTTTATATTTAAAAGCAGTAAACTAAGCGCATGATTAGGCTAATCGCAATCTTGGCAACGGTTATAACCATTTACGCTTTTATCGACTGCGCAGTTACGCCTCAAGAAAAGGTAAGAAGGTTTCCAAAGTGGGCTTGGTTATTAATTATCGTATTTACTGGTGGTATTTTTGTAGGCAGTATCGCCTGGTTTGTTGCGGGTAAGCCAAGAAGACCGGGCAAAGGGCGNGGTGGGCCAAGAAAAATTATTCCACCTGACGATGATCCNGANTTTTTAAGAAAGCTATAAACCTGAATATGTATGGCGGCCCGTGCCCCACACATTTATATAAATATAATTAAATAAAAATGTAGATCCAGCTAGTAAACATAGCCAGGCAGCTTTTTTACCACGCCAGCCAACTGTTACACGTGCGTGTAAATACGCTGCATACGCTACCCAAGTAATAAATGCCCAAGTTTCTTTTGGATCCCATCCCCAATAACGTCCCCATGCTGCCTCTGCCCAAATAGCACCAGCAATTACTGAAAAGCTCCAAAGCGGGAAAACAAGTGCGATTAATCGATAAGAAAGATTATCCAAAGTTTCTAAAGTCGGCAGATTCATTGCCCAAGCAGGGCGGCCAGATTTTTGTTCGTATCTATCTAAAATCAAATAAGCAGCAGCGATACAGTTTGCCAGCAAAAAAACACCGCCAGAAATAATCGCTGTGGATACATGTATTACTAACCAAGGTGATTTAAGTGCAGGGACAAGTGGTGCACTTGGTCTATATAACAAAGTTACAGCTGTTCCCAGCGTCAATAAAACCGCCAATGAAACTGGTAAACCTAGCCAGCGAAACTTATATTTTTTCAATGCAAATAAGTAGGCAGCGGTAAATGCCAGAGCTCCGGTAATTGAAAACTCATACATGTTGCCCCATGGAACTCTATTTGCTGACATACCTCTAAAAATTACACCGGTAAAAAGTAATAAGAAACCTAAAATTAAGAAAGCAGAGGCAAGTCGTCCCACCCGTTCAGTACGGGTGAAATCTAGAGTTGTTCTCTTTACATTTAGGGCTGGAGTCTTTACCGACCACGCAACCTCAACTGCATGAAATAAAAATGCTAAGGTGTAAAACAGCATTGCTGAGTAAATAAAGTTATTAGAAAGTAAGGCAGCAGAGTTATCGCTCATTACTTAACTCCTTTACTAAGTTGTTTATCTCCTGCTCAAGTCCTGGTATGCCGTTCTTGGCAAGACCAGCAACTTGAGTTTTACTTCCTTGCTTTACCCAAATTCTTCGCTGTCTAGTAAATAGTGAAATCAATAAACCAGAGATGGCAAGTATCGCACCAAGAAGTGCGTACCCCTTTCCAGGATCATCAACTATTTGTAAATTAACCCAAGATTTCCAACCTGTAAATGTGATGCTGCCCTCACCAAAATCATAACTCTCATTTAAAACTAAAGCTTTTAGTCCAATTCGTTCCATCTTGCTGGTATCAATTCGATAAACAGATTGCGGCACACCAGTATTAAGACCTAGATCACCTTTCCAAACTGATACTAAAAGTCTTGGATCTAGCACCTCGGGGTAAGAGGAAAATCCCCCACGAATTGGATCCCGGTCTGCAGTTGGCAGAAATGAGGAGACAAATCCAATTTGAGGATTCATGTCCGGAATTTTTATAGCACCAATTGAAGAAAGATTTCCATCTTGTGGCAAAAATGGAGTTGGACCATCGAAAATAACTTTGCCAGTTTTATCTTTTACAATAACTATTGGTGAGTAGCCATTTGCCTGTAAATATATTTTTGTACTTCCATAAGCTAGTGGCTGATTTACCTTGATTACCCTAGTTGTTTCAGGTGAGCTGGCAGGATTAGCTGTTCGTACCTTTAATGTGTAATCAATTGGTGAATTGGTTACCGGATCATATTCGGCTTTAAAGTCCTCTACTTTTAATGAGAATGGTGGCAGTGAATCCTCTGCTTGGTACTTTCCAAATCCAAGGATGTCATATGAAGTAGGTGTATTTATAAACCTATCTCCCACGTTAACGATCGCATCACCTTTACTCCCAAATAGTGAGCCCACACCGATTGCTATTAATACGAGAACTAGCGAAAGATGAAATAACAAATTTCCACTCTCACGCGCATATCCTTTTTCAGCTGAAATAGAGTTTGTATCCCTTCGAATACGGAATCTTTTTTTTCTTAAATAAGCTTCCACCTGATCTAGGTCAGTCTCTTTTATTTCAATAAAGTGCTCCATACGATCAAGATATTTAGGCGTGATGGTCGGCTGTGCGCCTATTGCTTTCAGGTGTTCAAAACTTCTGGGTAATACACAACCAATCAACGAAATAAATAGCAGTAAATAAATAGCGCTAAACCATGGAGAGCTGTAAACCTCAAAAAGGCTAAACCGATCAAGCCAGGGAGCAGTTGCTGGGTTATCAATAAAATACTGCCTTACTTGCAAAGGGTTTTGATTTCGTTGTGGGAACAAAGAGCCAGGAATTGCAGCCACTGCAAGTAGTAGTAGCAGGATGAGTGCGATTCGCATGCTGGTCAATTGCCGCCAGCACCACCTAAGAAATGATCTGCTATCTAGAACGGTACTCATCAGATAATGGGAATAAATCCGCTAATTACATCTCGAAGGCTTATCATTATTTGATCCCAAATATTAGTTAATTGTAAAACACCGATTAGTATTAAAAAAGAACCACCAATTTTGACTATCAAATTACCTTTACTAGAAATAACTTTACGTATCGGCTCAGATTTATCTAGAAATAACCCCATTAAAATAAATGGCAGTCCTAAACCAAAACAATAAGCGCCAGAGAGTATTGCTCCCCGCTCAGCAGTCGCACTTTGAATAGCTAATACCTGAACTGCGCCAAGTGTTGGGCCAATGCACGGTGTCCAGCCAATTCCAAATGCAAAGCCCAATAGCGGGGCAGCTAGTAAGCCGGTGCGATGCTTCCACTTTGGTTTAAAGCTTCGATAAAACTTTTCATTTAATAAAAACATTAACCCTAGAAAAATTGTTAACAATCCAAGAAGTTGTGAAATTGGCCTGGAGTTCTGTGCAATTTTGGAACCCAATTCACCAAAAAGAATGCCATATGAAACAAATAGAAATGTAAATCCAGATACAAACAGTAATGATCCTAAAAATACCCTGCTTCTGCTTTTTGTATCACTCATGCCTGAGGCGTAAGCAAGATAGCCCGGGACTAGTGGAATAACGCATGGTGAAAAAAACGAAACCAGCCCTGCGATAGCTGCAACTAACATTGCTAACAATAAGTTCGCATCGAAGACCTGATTTATTAAAAACTCAATCATCGGATAAAACTTTCTCTAACATCTTCTTCAATCCCGCAACAGTCACTTCACCACTTATTCGAACTGCAACTCTACCCTCTTTATCTATTATCAAAGTTGTTGGAATTGCATTTGGAATAAGAGATCCGCCAAAGCCGAGCAACAGAGAATCATCTACAAAGGTAGGGTAAGTTAAATTAAAATTTTCATAAAATGCTTGAGCTGAAGAAATATTATCCCTGGTCAAAATTCCTGCAAATTGCACTTCAGGATAGTTGATAGAGAACTCTTGTAATACTGGAGCCTCTGCCCGACATGGTGCACACCAAGATGCCCATACATTAATAACAGATACCTGCTTTGATTCTAAAGAAGTGAAACCTTGAGTTAAGGTTTGTCCAGAAATTTTTGGCGCAAGTTTTCGATCAGATTTATCCAAATATGTTGCTATGCCGCTTCCAGATATAAAAGCATTTTCATTTGGAGTAGACAGGCCTCCACCTGAACATGAAGTAAGAAGTATGGATGCAAATAGAATTGATAAGAATTTCATTTTTTTGCTGGTAATAAATGTTTAGCTGGCTCTGAATATGAGACAGAAGAAATCATTCCGCCCTTATCTAATTCAAATGAGGTTACAGAGGCCAGAGTGCACTCTCGTTTTCTGGGATCGTGAATTAATCTCCTGCCTTCAACCGCAGAGCGCAGAGTCCAGATTGGTAATTGATGTGAGACACAAATAGCATCTTTACCGCCGGCAGCATCACGGGCTTTAAATAATGCTCTTAGCATTCGACTTATTAATTGCTCGTACGGTTCACCCCAAGAGGGCCGCCATGGGTTATATAAATAGCGCCAAGATTTTGGGTGACGGATCACACCGCTTCCTAATTCGAATTTTTTACCTTCAAAAACATTACTGGCTTCAATTAAATCTTTATCTGTCGTTAATGGCAGCTTATGTGCAGAGAGTATTGGTGCAACCGTTTCTTGGGCACGTTCTAGTGGAGATGAAAAAATAACGCCTAAATTTAATGGCTCTGACCATTTTGCAACCACCTCTGCCATCTGACGTCCACGATCACTTAGATGCCACCCGGGTTGCAATCCATATAAAATTTTCTCTGGATTTTGAACCTCACCATGTCTAATGAAGTGAATTGTTTGTGCCATGGTGCAAGCATAAAGCAGAGTAATTGCACCTCGTTCGCTAAGGTAGTGATATGGCGCTCACAGCAAAGGCAATTGCATTCTTTGACGTTGATAACACCCTTTTAAAAGGCTCAACCCTATTTTTCTTAGGCCGTGGGATGTATCAAAGAGGGTTTTTTACCAAGCGAGATGTTTCAGCGTTTGTACTGGCAAATTTGCGATACCGATTAACTGGAAAAGAAAATAAAGATGAGATTGCTAGATTTCAAAATGCGGCAACTGAATTTATTAAAGGACATAACGTGGTAGAGATCGAGAAAATTGGACAAGAAATATATGAGGAGTATGTCTCACCTGCTATTTGGCAGGGAACAGTTGAGATTGCGCAAGAACATTTAAGTAAGGGCGAAGAGGTTTGGTTAGTTACGGCTACACCACTGGATATGGCTAATTTGATAGCTAAGCGTTTGGGATTTACTGGCGCCTTAGGAACTAGAGCAGAGGTTAGTAATGGTGTTTATACTGGAAAAATAATTGGTAGTTTGTTGCATGGCAGAGAGAAAGCTACGGCTATTAAAACTTTATCGGGTGAGAATAATTTTGATTTAAAAAATTGCTATGCATACTCAGACTCACACCATGATATTCCGCTACTTGAGGCGGTTGGTAAGCCTAGAGTAATTAATCCAGACACCCTCTTAGAAATTCGTGCCTATCGAGATAATTGGCCGGTTTATGACTTTAGAAGGGCAAGGAAAATTAAAAAATTCTTTGGGCCAACCGCTGGACGAATCGCAGCCTTAGGCTCGCTAATTTCTCCGCGTAACCTAAAACGTAAAGGGTAATTAGCCCAGTAGAAACCCGAGTAAAGTAGGTCAGTTATGTCTACTGTCGCGATCACTTTTGCTGATGAGTTGCGCTCAAGGGCAGATGATGATCTTGCAACAATGTTTAAAGCAAGACCTGATTTGGTTTCACCAGTGCCAAATGATTTTTCAGCACTAGCTGCCAGAGCCACCTCAACGCCATCACTAGTCCGTGTAATTGATTCACTAAATTTATGGCACTACCAAATAATTGAAGCAGCGTGTGCGCTGCCAGAACCATTTAAGAAATCAGAACTCATTGAGGTTACTGGTGAAGAGACCTCTTTTGCTTTGGATTATTTGTGGCAAATCGGCTTGCTATATAAAGAAGGAAATAATTTCCGTACTCCCACAAATTTAAAGCTACTTATCGGTGAAGAACCTGCAGGACTTGGCCCAGTGTCAGCAAAAAAAATAAACTTCTCTATTCTAAAAGATGTTCCTGCCTCCTCAGCCGAGGTGCTTGCTAGATTAACTTGGGGTCCACCGAGGGGTCAGATTGCTAACGTTAAAAAACCTGGAGTAGCAATTGGCTGGCTGCTCGAGCATGAAATCTTGGTACCAATTGACTCACACACTGTTGTTTTACCACGTGAAATTGCAATTAAGTTACGGGGTGGCAAGATACATAAAGAGCTTAAAAATAAAGCTGATGACTTAACTGGTAAGAAAATTAGTCAGAAACAAATTGATCTTGCTGCAATAGCTAATGTCTCGACAATTCTGCGCTGGTGTGAAGAGTTTTTACACAATCTTTCAGATGAGCCACCAACGGCGCTGCGAACTGGTGGAATTGGTGTAAGAGATCTTAAGCGAATCGCTGAACACCTAGGTGTTGATGAAACATCCGTAGGTTTTGTAGCAGAACTTTGTTACCTAGGTGGTTTAGTTGTAATTGATCCAGATGATCAAATACTTCCTACTTCAGCTTTTGATATTTGGCTAACTAAACCAGCTGAAGAACAGTGGTACTCACTAGTTGTTTTATGGCTAGAGACTTCGCGGGCTAGTGGGTTGATTGGAAAGATAAGTGATAAAAATATTGCACCCCTTGGTCCAGAGTTAGATCGTGCGGGTGTTGCACTGATAAGAAAAACTACATTAAAAGTATTACAAGAAAATCCACAAATTACACCTGACTTGAATTCAATTCAATCGGTTGTTAAATGGTTTAACCCTCAAAAAGCAAATAAAGATTTTGTGGAATGGAATCTACGTGAGGCAGAGTGGTTAGGAATAACAGGGCAAGGTGGTATTTCAACTTTTGGAATCAATCTATTAACCGAAAAAGATGAACTAGGCGTTGCGGCATCACTACCAAAACCAGTTGATCACATTTTGATTCAAGCAGATAACAGCGCAGTTGCTCCAGGACCATTAACTCCAGAACTTTCAGCAGAGATGGGAACAATTGCTGATATTGAAAGTAGAGGTGGTGCAACGGTCTACCGATTTAGTGAAGGATCAATTCGCCGAGGCTTAGATCATGGAAAAACTGGCGATCAAATAAAAACTTTCTTAATGAAAATATCAAAAACTCCAATGCCTCAACCACTTGATTATCTGATTGCAGATGTTGCCAAGCGACATGGAAAGTTAAGAGTGGGCACTGCACACTCCTACATTAGATGTGAAGATGAAGGAATGATTCAGCAAATCCTGCATGATAAGAAGTGTGAGCATTTACGGCTGAGAAAAATCGCGCCACAAGTCTTGGTTAGTGATTTTGAATTGGCTGAGGTGATTAATGAGTTAAGAGAGTACGGCTATCTGCCAGCTGCTGAAAATGCAAGTGGCATTTTGTTATCCCAACCGAATTTAAGGAGAGCAAAGTCAAGACCAAAGCCACCTAGAATTATTTCTGAATTTAGTTCGCCAAAGGATGCCCTCGTGCAGACGGCGGTTAAAACTATTAGAGCTGGTGAACGCAGTCGAAAAGTTGAGCCAATTGTTGCTGGCACATCATCAAATGAGACTTTGTCTTTGATAAACCAATATATTACTGATAGAAAAACACTTATGATCAGTTACGCAGACAATAATGGTTCTGTTTCAAATCGAATTATTGAGCCAATCTCGATATCTCTAGGCACTCTGACCGCCCGGGATGAGACAACTGGTGAAATAACGCAGTTTCGTATCCCGCGGATCAATGGTGTAGCACCCGCACTCACCATTTCGGAAAATAAGGCAGACTTAGACCTGTGAGTGCACTATCTGATATCCAACGCTTAGTTGAGTGTGAGTCACCTACTGAGGATTTAGCAGCATGCGGTGAGGTAATTACATTAGCTGTTGAAATTGCTAATAAACTTTTAAAGAATAAGGCAGAGAAGATAACTGAAAACGGCCGGCCAGTGTTTTGGTGGGGTGCTAAAAATCCAAAGATTCTTTTGCTATGTCATCTAGATACTGTTTGGCCAACCGGATCATTTACTCCAACTTGGCAGATAAATGGTGATAAGGCCACTGGGCCTGGNGTCTTTGATATGAAAACTGGCTTCATCCAAGCTTTGTATGCGTTAGTTGGTATTGAAAATGCTGAAAGNAAAGTGGCTTTGGTTGCAACTACAGATGAAGAGACTGGTAGCGCGACCTCAAAAGATTTAATTACTAAGTTATCTAANGGCGCAGATGCNGTACTGGTTTTTGAGGCTTCGTTAGATGGCAAGGTTAAAACCGGTCGCAAAGGAACTGCGATGTACCAAATTAAGGTAACTGGACTTGCTGCCCATGCAGGATTAGAGCCAGAAAAAGGAATTAATGCAACGACTGAAATTGCAAAACTAGTCTTGCAAATTTCTGCTTTAGAAAATCCAAAGTTTGGCACCACCGCTGTACCAACCGTGATGAAATCGGGGACCACCACAAATACTGTGCCTGCAATAGCTACCTTAGATATTGATGTTAGATCTTTTACCAGTGCAGAGCTTGAGCGAATTGATAAATCAATTAAAAATCTAAAAAGTGATATCGCAAAGGTTGAAATTACAGGTGGTATCAATCGTCCACCGCTTGAAGAGAGCAGCACAATAGCTTTGTATGAAAAGCTAGAGGCTGTTGCTGCCTCACTGGGTTTTGCAAAGATAGGTAGTGCCAGTGTTGGAGGTGCAAGTGATGGAAATCTTGCAGCAGCTGCTGGTGCCAAAGTGTTAGATGGTTTAGGTGCTGAGGGACATGGCGCTCATGCGCCAAGTGAGTTTATAAAGATTTCTACTCTGGAGCCACGTATTAAATTGATCCATGCATTCATCAATGAGTTGCTTAAATGAGTGATGGCCCATTAATTGTTCAAAGCGATAAAACACTTCTTCTAGACATAGATCATATTCTCTCGGATGAATGCCGCAGATCTATTGCATCCTTTGCTGAATTAGAAAAATCACCAGAACATATTCATACCTATCGCCTGACACCACTTGGGCTTTGGAATGCAAGAGCTTCAGGCCATGATGCTGAAGAGGTAATAGATATATTAATTAAGTATTCAAGGTATGCAGTTCCGCATGCATTGCTAGTTGATATTGCCGAAACAATGTCACGGTATGGGCGTCTGCGCCTTGAAGCACACCCAGTTCACGGTTTGATATTAGTTTCAAATGATCCTGCAGTATTAAAAGAAGTAACCAGAGGTAAGAAGGTTGCACCACTTCTTGGTAAGCAATTAGATGGTGAGACTATTGTGGTTCACCCAGGTCAGCGGGGGTTTTTAAAACAAGCACTTCTCAAATTAGGTTGGCCAGCTGAGGATTTTGCTGGCTATGTTGATGGTGAGCGTCATGACATATCACTTAAACAAGATGGCTGGAAAATTCGAAAATATCAAGAGTTGGCAGCTGAAGGATTTTGGCATGGTGGCTCTGGTGTTGTAGTACTCCCCTGCGGTGCTGGGAAAACAATTGTCGGTGCAGCTGCTATGGCACATGCAAAAGCTACTACTTTAATTTTAGTTACTAACACTATTGCAGCAAGACAGTGGCGAGAAGAGTTACTAAAGCGCACTGATTTAAATGAAGATGATATTGGTGAGTACAGCGGTGCTAAAAAGGAAATTCGACCAGTAACAATCGCCACCTACCAAGTAATGACCACCCGTAAAAATGGTGTTTACGCGCACCTTGATTTATTTGATGCAATCGACTGGGGTTTAATTATTTATGATGAGGTTCACCTATTACCTGCGCCCATCTTTAGGTTTACCGCAGATATTCAATCTCGTCGCAGACTTGGCTTAACCGCAACATTGGTGCGCGAAGATGGCATGGAGGGCGAGGTTTTCTCACTCATTGGTCCAAAAAGATTTGATGTGCCGTGGAAGGAGATTGAAGCGCAAGGCTATATTGCACCAGCTGATTGTGTTGAGGTGCGAATTACTTTAACCGATGAAGAGCGATTAAATTATGCAACCGCTGAACAAGAAGATCGGTATCGTTTTTGTTCAACCTCACAGACTAAAAAAGCAGTTGCAGTGGCACTAGCTAAGCAACATGCAAATGATCAGGTTTTGGTAATTGGACAGTACATCGATCAATTAGATCAACTTTCAGAAACTTTAGGAGTACCAGTCATTAAGGGTGACACACCAATAAAGGAGCGAGAGAGACTTTATGCACTATTTCGTTCTGGTGAATTGAAATGTTTAGTAGTTTCAAAAGTTGCAAACTTTTCTATTGACCTACCCGAGGCAACAATTGCTATCCAAGTCTCTGGCACATTCGGATCTCGCCAAGAAGAGGCACAGCGCTTAGGTCGAATTCTTAGACCAAAGGCGGATGGCAGAGGGGCTAGATTTTACTCTTTAGTTGCACGCGACACTATTGATCAAGATTTTGCACAAAATCGTCAACGCTTCTTAGCTGAACAAGGGTATGCGTATCGAATAATTGACGCTGATGAGATTATGAAGAAAAATTAAGCGTTAATTGCTTTTGTAAATCTTTTTAGATCCACCCGCCAATAATCATGAATCTTCTCGTCAATAAAAATTACTGGCACCTGTTCACCATACTTTTCTTCTAATTCATGGCTACCATCAATCAGTTTTATCTCAACCTGAAAATTTTTTTCATTTCTGACTGAGTTAATTTGATCAATGGCTATTTCACATAAATGGCAACCAGTTCGAGAGTAGATGAGTACTTTTTTCATAATTTCAAAGTTTTCCCAATAACGGGGCGAAGAATAAAGCAACCATTATGTATTTTTGCTGAATAATTACTGAAAAATTAACCTTTGGCACAAACCAATCATGGCAGACTGTTAGCCTTCACTCTGTGCGCTTAAAATCTTTTTTTATCTCCGTAGGGTTGATAGCTTCCTTTCTTGTTGGTCCAATCTCGATAAATTCTGCCAATTCTCTCCAAATCAAGGTTGCACCCGCTAACTGGGGTCACATCTACGCCAGTGGAAATACCGCGTCCATTCAATCAACTCCCCGGCCAATAAGTGCAAATCTTGAGAAGAAAAGTAGTTTTATAATAAATTTCAATAATGTTCCTGCAAATGTAAAGATTCCAATCCAAGCTGCAGTAGATGTTTGGTCTGAAAACTTTTCTTCTACTGTTCCCATAAATGTAAATATAAACTGGGGAAGATCTACCAGTTACTCAGTATTAGCTTCGGCAAGTGCGAAAAAGAACTTCGCAAATTTTGCTGGTGCACCTGATAAAACTCTTTACTATCCTTCTGCATTAGCAAATGCATTGTCAGGAAAAGATCTTGACCCTAATGCTGCTGAGATGGAAATTACAATTAACTCCAGTGCTCCGTGGTATTACGGAATTGATGGTAATTGTCCTGCTAGAAGTTATGACTTAGTTTCCGTAATCTTGCATGAGATGGCTCATGGCCTTGGATTTATTTCTGGTACCTACTATGACGAGTTCTCTAGTTTTGGCAGAGTTGATCAGCCAACTCCCTTTGATGCTTATGCTCAACTTCCAGATGGTAGACGTCTAGCAGATATGCCATCACCTTCACTTGAAACTGGTAAAGCAATGACAACAAATCTAGTTTGGTCAGGTGAGATGACTATTAAAGAAAATAACGGTGTGAAACCAAAACTCTATACACCTACCGCCTATGAAGCAGGATCTTCAGTAGCACATTTAGATGAAGCAACATTTTCAAGATCTGGAAGTAATGCAGTGATGACACCCAATCTAGATTCTGGAGAGGTGTTTCATTTACCAGGTTCGCTTTTGCTTGCAATGTTTGAGGATATGAAACTAAAGCCGCCAGCTGGAGTTGCTGCAGGTACTCCACAGCCGCCACAAAATGTAAAGGCAATAATTAGTGATAAAAGTGTAATTATTCAATTTGATCCACCGTTGAATTTTCGCGAAGCTCAGGTGTCAAATTATGAAGTAAAAAACATTCAAACTGGTGATATTTTAAATGTCAAAGAGAGTCCAGTAATTTTCACTGGCTTAAAAAATGGCAGTAGGTACACCTTCTCTGTTTCGGCAACAAACTCATTAGGTACCTCAAATTCCATCAACACTAATTCGGTCATGCCAGAGGCGAGTTGGAAAAGTACAATTATTGATAATGTGGCAGATGCTAAGCATCTAGCTACTGCGACATATGCTGGTAAGCCAGTTATTGCATATAGTGATAGCAAAAACGGTGATCTAAAGCTTGCCACCTTTTCTGGCAACAAGTGGAGTGTTAAAACAGTTGATGGAAATTCAGCCACATTCAATAAAACAACAAATGATGTCTCTGGCTATATATCTATGTGCACATCTGTCTCTGGGAAAAAAAGCTACTTACATATTTTCTACGCAGATCTTAAAGATAAGGACCTTCGCTACGCCCTATACGACGGTAAAGATTGGTACTACGAAATAGTTGATGGTGATGCACCTGCAATTCAAGATTACAAAGAGTTTCCCAGAGTTCGTGGTGGTTCAGATGTCAGCGTTTCTAGTGCTTGCGCAGTAAATACTTCGGGAGTGCAGGTTTTCTACCGTGATGAATCCCAGGGAATATTACTTGGGGCGGTAAAAGATGGTAATGAATGGCGTTATGAAATAGTAGATGGTGATAAAGATACCGAGGATAGAACAACTGGTGATGTTGCATTTCACTTAAAATCAGTAACTGTAGGCAAAAAAATTCATTTACTTTTTGATTCAGTTCGTGGATTTGATCTCGAAAGAAATGTAACCAGGGGCGAAATCAGATACGCCACCAGAAGCAGCGCATTTGTCGAGGATTGGGTTTATAAGACATTAGATATACCTGGAGAAGGTGTAGCGGTGGCTGGGTATGACGTCGCAATTTTTAATAGCGCTAGAGGTGTAAATCTAAGTTGGTTTACTGGTAGTGGTGTCTCTTTCCCTAATCCAAATCAAATTCGATATCAAACTCTTCCAGCAACAAAATTTACTGATGTAACCACTTCAGATTATGGAATACCTAACTCACCAGTTGCCATTGATGAAAAGAACATCATGTTCGGTTGCCAATTGAGATTATGCTCACTGAATAAAACTAACCGTTCAGCCTTATTAATTTCTAAAGGAACTGTCCAAGCCGGGGCCCAAAGTAGTTGGATTACATTAAATAAAGTCAGATACGCCGTTGCTGGCGTATCTGGAAAATTAACTCTTTTAAAACCTTAGTAGATTTTTTACTTAGCGTTACGGCGCTGAATTCTAGTTCGCTTAAGAAGTTTTTTGTGCTTCTTCTTAGCCATCCGCTTGCGACGCTTTTTTATTACTGAACCCATTTTACTCCTTTATAGATATTAACGATAAGCCAAGATTACTGGTTAACTACTACTAAACCAAAAGCCACACCCGAATCGGTGATTACAACTGTGCCAATTTCATTGTTTACAGCAAGTGCAACCGCTGGTGAGGTGAGTGTGTGAGATGAGATTACTTCACCTTTTTTTCCAAACTCGATTAAGACAGGAGTGGGAGATTTTGGTTTCCATGCTGGCACACCTTTAATCACACCACTTGAAGTGTATGTTGCCCAAGAGGTGCTGCCACTTGCAACTAAAGCTGATGATTTAGCTAAGTAACGCACATTCCAAACTGGTTTACCTAATGCAGAGAACTTTGTGATCGCTGCCTCGGTTTTATTTGAATAGTTAACTCTTCCACCTTGTAACAAACCAGCACCGATACTTCCCCAACTTCTAGTTGTGGATTTTAATGTTGCCCGAGCAACTTGTTGCAACACTCCAGATGATGAGATCTTCAAAGTTACAGCATCTACTTTGCTTAGTGGTTTAACTTTTAATAATAGCTCACCACTTGATCCAACTGCAGTAATACTGCCATCTTTATTGCTGATTGCAGAATTTATTTGAGTGGATTTTGATCCAAATTTTATGATTGGTGTGAACAACCCAGTTTTGCTGGCAGAAATATAAAAAGCTCCTACCGAAGATTTGTCATATATGTTTCCTAAAACAATCAGATTGGTCTCTGTTACTAATATTTTTTTAGGGTAAATAATATTTTCACCCACATACTCAAATGTATTAAGTAGATTTCCAGTGCTGCTAATCTGCCAAATTTTAATTCGATTTAATGGTGTCGATATTGGCACTGAGGGATCAAGAATTACATTATCTGGATTTAAAGCCTTTACTGGTGGGGTAGTTGGGTTAGGTGTTAATAAAGCTGAACTTGCACCAGCAACCCAAATACTGCCATCTAAATCAATAGCTAAAGATGTAGCAATTTCATTTGCAGTGTTACCCAATCGAATATTCCAAAGTGGTGCACCAAGGGATGAGTAGCTTGCAATAAATCCATCACTGCTACCTGCCAGTGCTCCATTTATCCAGGCCGAGCTAGGTGATTCTGTTGTACCAGAAATAATAATACTCACCGGAGTTAATGCCACACTACTTACTTGATCTGCTTTTGAATAAGTGAGCTCTATTAAAGGCTTAGTATTTTTCATAACTGCTGCATTTGCAGAAGTAAAGCTACAGTTCAAAATTATTACCACTGCAATAAAAAATCTCTTCAAGCCAACTCCTGTGCACGTTTTTTTGCAGCCATCATGGCATCTGAAATAATTTTCTCTAAATCTTTGTCAGCAAATACTGCAAGAGCTGCAGCTGTGGTGCCATTAGGACTAGTCACATTTTTCCTCAGTGTTGCTGCATCTAAGCCACTTTCCTGCAACATTGCAGCTGATCCAGTAATGGTTCCAATCGCAAGTTGTGTAGCAATTTCATTTGTTAGGCCTAACTGCACACCTGACTTAATCATTGATTCAATGAAGTAAAAAAAGTACGCCGGGCCAGATCCACTAAGTGCGGTTACCGCATCTTGATTTTCCTCAGGGAGTTCAACAACTACTCCGCTGGCAGAAAATAACTTCTTTTGTTAATTCAAGGTGAGCTGGTTGTGCATTTGATCCACCAGAGATTGCTGAAACTCCCTTGCCAATCTGGGCTGGAGTGTTTGGCATTACTCGTACTACTGGATTTTTTGTACTTAATTTTTCTTCAATGAATCTAGTAGTTTTTCCAGCAGCAATAGAGATCAATAAGGTTTCACTCTTTAAGCTTTTGCTTAACTCCACCAAGACATCACCTAGATCTTGCGGTTTTACAGCAAGAAATATAACCTCACAGTTTTGCCCAATTTGCGAGATGCTCTGTTTTTGTACCTTATAAGTGGCGGTGATCTGGTTGGCCTTTTCCTCACTCTTATCAGCTATGCATATTTGATTTGCGGGCAATGCTGCAGTNAGNAGACTCTTAATGATGGAAGAGCCCATTACGCCAACACCAATAAAGCCAATGCATNTATTTGTAAGAGNTGCCTTCATACTTCAAGCCTACCCAATTAGTCACAATCCTCACTTAACCCTTAAACTTCCACCTTATGGCTACGAAAAAAAGAGTGAAATATAAGTTATCTAAGAATGAGGTCACACCTAATTTCACTCGAGACTGGGTTGAGTTTGAGAACCCAGAAAATTTAGAGGAAATATTTAAGTGTGATTTAACCTGGCTCACCTCTTACTGGCAGTGTATTTATGGCAATGGTTGCTGTGGAATTGATAAGGAAAAACCTAATGCTGGGTGTTGTTCAGATGGTGCTTACTACACCAGCAAAGAGGATGAAGCGCGGGTATTAAAGGCGGCAAAGAAGTTAACAAAAGCTGATTGGCAATTTTATGATCAAGCAAGGCCTAAAAAATCTGGTGGTAAGTTGAAAATTTCTGAAATTGGCTTAGATAAAGAGCGTAAAACTAGAAAAACAAAAGGAAGTTGCATATTTTTAAATCAAGTTGGATATGAAGCACCTGGTTATAGTGGATCTTTCGGTTGCGCACTGCATCATTTAGCGGTTAAAGAAAATACAAATATGACTATCACCAAGCCAGATATTTGTTGGCAGCTTCCATTGCGGCGTTCGTGGGAAAGTCGTGAAATGGGCGGGCGAGAAATTACAGTTGTAGTAATTGGTGAGTATGAAAGATTAGCTTGGGGTGAAGGCGGCGCTGACCTTGATTGGTACTGCACTAGCAACTCAGAGGCACATGTTGGAAAAGTCCCGGTTTATCAATCAAGTAATGTTGAATTAATCGCATTAATGGGCGAAAAAGGTTATGCACAGTTAGTAAAGCATTGTGACAGCCGAATGGCGGCAATTGCTGCCACACGCAAAGCACAAAAGCGACATGAGTTACCACTGTTTGTTATTCATCCAGCAACAAAGGCGGCGCAAGAGAGGGGATAGTCAGCCCTTTCCATTAGATTTACGCCATGGCCAAAGCACCCGCAAAAGATCCTTTTCGATGTGTTGAATGTGGTTGGAGTGCAACCAAGTGGGTTGGCAGATGTGGTGAGTGCCAAGCGTGGGGAACTGTTGAAGAAATTGCAGCTCCAAAAAAACTCTCATTAGTTGCAGGTGCTACAACCTCAACGGCAAAACCAATTGGTGATGTTGATTTAGCAAGTGCAAAAGCTCGAAGCAGTGGGGTCGGTGAGTTAGATCGAGTTTTAGGTGGTGGGTTAGTACCAGGAGCTGCGATTCTGCTTGCAGGTGAGCCTGGAGTTGGTAAGTCCACATTACTTCTAACAGTTGCAGCAGAAACTGCCAAACAAGGAATGCTTGCACTGTATATAAGTGGTGAGGAGTCAGCCTCACAGGTAAGGCTAAGAGCAGAGCGATTAAATGCTATTGATAAAAACTTATGGCTTGCTGCTGAATCAGATCTGGGCGCAGTAATCGCACACATTGATTCTGTAAAGCCTGAGTTATTAGTTATCGATTCAATTCAAACCATCTCAAGTTCTGCAGTAGATGGTGCACCCGGTGGTATTACTCAGGTGCGAGAAATTGCTGCTGCTCTCATTCGAATCGCTAAAGAGCGATCGATTACTTTAGTTTTAGTTGGTCATGTTACGAAGGATGGATCAATTGCGGGCCCAAGATTACTGGAACATTTAGTTGATGTGGTTCTCAATTTTGAAGGTGAGCGCCACTCTAGGCTTAGATTAATTCGAACAATCAAAAATAGATTTGGCGCCTCCGATGAGGTTGGTTGCTTTGATTTAAATGACTCTGGAATTATCGGTTTGCCAGATCCAACTGGTCTGTTCACATCTCGGCATTCAGATCCTGTGCCAGGAACTTGTGTGACTGTTGTGCTAGAAGGCAGACGAGCACTACTTGCTGAAATCCAATCATTAGTAAGTGCACCTAACTCAGATGGCAGAGATTGGGGAAATGCTAGGCGAGTCACTAGCGGCTTAGATAATGCTAGAACTGCAATGACACTTGCGGTGCTAGATCTTCGAGCTGGAATTAAAATTACTGGGCGAGATGTTTATGTGGCAACTGTTGGCGGAATGAAAATTAATGAACCAGCAGCTGATTTAGCCGTCGCCTTATCAGTGGCATCTGCTGCTAAAGGGTTAGCGCTTCCATCTGATTTAGTTGCAATTGGAGAAGTTGGCTTAGCTGGTGAGATAAGAAAAGTTACCGGAGTTACTCAAAGAGTGGCTGAAGCAGCTCGGCTTGGATTTAAACGAGTGATTGTGCCAGTTGGTAGTGATTTAAAGATTCCTGGAATTGAAATATTAGAGGCATCTAGAGTTGAGCAAGCAATTAGTAAGGTAAAGATTAATTAGCTGGTGGATCAACTAAAAACAAGGTGCTGGTAAAACCACCATCTACCGGAATTGCTACACCAGTTATAAAATCACTATCTGAACTGCCTAAAAATCTAGCAATACCAGCAAAATCTTCGGGCTCACCCCATCTACCGGCTGGAGTTCTATCAAGTACTTTATTTACAAAATCTGGGAGTGATCGAGTTTGTTCAGTTAATTCGGTTTTAATCCAACCAGGTAGAACACTATTTACTTGAATATTATCCCGGCCCCAAGCATTCGCTAAACTCATAGTCAGCTGCACCACTGCACCTTTAGTTGCTGCATAAATCGGTGCAATACCAAAGCCAAAAACACTAGTTAGCGAACCAATAGTAATTATTTTCCCACCACCGCGTTTTTTCATTGATGGATAAACCGCTTGGCAGCAATTAAAAACTCCAGTTAAATTGACTTGAATTATCTGATCAACCTCATTAGGTAAATATTTTTCTGGGGCCTTACGAATATTTATGCCAGCATTAGCAACTAAAATGTCAACACCGCCAAACTCTTTTTCGGTGTCGATCATTCCTTGATCAATTTGATTTTTATCTGCCACATCAACATTGAAAGCCTTTGCGTTAACACCAAGTGATTTTAGTTTTTTAACAGCTACTTCACTTTTTTCTATATTACGAGCCCAGATGGCAATATCAGCACCAGCTTGTGCGAGACCGGCAGCAAATCCTAAGCCGATACCACCGTTGCCACCTGTGACAACAGCAACTTTCCCCTTAAGGGACATTAGGCAGAGGCTGGGTCAGTTAAATCTTCAAAAGAATCTGGCAATGCAGATTTAGCAGTTCCTTTAAATGTGAAGGTTGCTTGATCTGTATCATCTGATACATCGACCAACACAATTTCACCAGCTTTTAATTCACCAAATAACATCTTCTCAGAGAGAGCATCCTCTAATTCACGTTGAATAGTTCTACGTAGTGGACGAGCACCAAGTACTGGGTCATAACCACGCTTTGCCAATAACGCCTTAGCGCCAGCGGTTAATTCAATTCCCATATCCTTTGCCTTTAATCGCTCATCTAAATGCGCAACCATCAAATCAACAATCTTTACGATCTGATCCTGAGTTAACTGGTGGAAGACCACAATGTCATCAATACGATTTAAGAACTCTGGGCGGAAATGAGTCTTTAGCTCATCGCCAACCTTTGCCTTCATCCGCTCATAACTTCCTTGGGCATCTGCCACATTGGCAAAGCCAAGTGAGAGTGATTTCGAAATATCTTTAGTACCTAAGTTGGTAGTCATAATAATGATGGTGTTTTTGAAATCCACCACTCGCCCTTGCGCATCAGTTAAGCGGCCATCTTCTAGTACTTGAAGAAGTGAGTTAAAGATATCTGGGTGAGCTTTTTCAATCTCATCAAATAANACAACTGAGAATGGACGACGACGAACCTTCTCAGTTAATTGCCCACCCTCGTCATAACCAACATAGCCGGGAGGGGCACCAAATAATCTAGAGGCGGTATGNCTTTCAGAGTACTCAGACATATCCAATTGAATTAANGCACTGGCATCACCAAANAAGAAGTGTGCAAGNGTTCTAGAAAGTTCTGTCTTACCAACACCTGATGGGCCAGCAAATATAAATGATCCACCTGGACGCTTTGGATCCTTAAGACCTGCGCGAGTTCGTCTGATTGCCTGTGACAAAGCTTTGATCGCCTGTTCTTGACCAATTACACGGCGATGTAACTCATCCTCCATTTTTAGCAAGCGAGCAGTTTCTGCCTCAGTTAATTTAAATACTGGGATACCAGTTGCAGTTGATAGAACTTCAGCAATTAACTCTTCATCAACCTCTGCAACCACATCAAGATCACCGGCTTTCCAATTCTTCTCTCGATCAGCTTTTTCAGTGATTAAATTCTTTTCCTTATCCCGCAAGGAGGCAGCCTTTTCAAAATCTTGGCCATCAATAGCAGACTCTTTTTCTTTACGTGCAGCAGCAATTTTGTCATCAAACTCACGAATTTCAGGTGGCACAGTCATCCGACGAATGCGCAAGCGAGATCCTGCCTCATCAATTAAATCAATTGCTTTATCTGGTAGGTGACGATCTGAAACATAACGATCTGCCAATGTGGCAGCTGAAACTAGCGCACCATCTGAGATTGAAACCTTATGGTGGCTTTCATAACGATCGCGCAGTCCTTTTAAAATTTCAATTGTGTGCGCAACAGTTGGCTCTGCCACCTGGATTGGTTGGAAGCGGCGCTCAAGGGCTGCATCTTTTTCTAAATGTTTTCGGTACTCATCAAGAGTTGTTGCACCAATTGTCTGTAACTCACCACGAGCAAGCATTGGCTTTAATATTGAAGCTGCATCAATTGCACCTTCAGCAGCCCCTGCGCCAACTAAGGTATGAATCTCATCGATAAACAAAATAATATCGCCACGGGTGCGAATCTCTTTTAGTACTTTCTTCAAGCGCTCTTCAAAATCACCACGGTATCTAGAGCCCGCAACTAAGGCGCCAAGATCTAGTGAGTAAAGCTGTTTGTCCTTAAGTGTCTCTGGGATATCACCTTTAACAATTGCTTGGGCCAATCCCTCAACTACTGCAGTCTTACCAACACCTGGTTCACCAATTAAAACTGGGTTATTTTTTGTACGACGAGATAAAATTTGCATTACCCGTTCAATCTCTTTTTCTCTGCCAATTACTGGATCTAATTTTCCTTCACGAGCTGCGGTAGTCAGGTTTCTACCAAACTGATCTAAAACTAAAGATGTTGATGGTTGACCTTCTGCTGGACCACCTGCGGTGACCGCCTCTTTGCCTTGGTAGCCAGAGAGTAATTGAATTACTTGTTGGCGAACTCGAGAAAGATCTGCGCCAAGCTTTACCAATACCTGAGCAGCAACTCCTTCACCCTCACGAATTAAACCTAAAAGAATGTGTTCAGTACCAATGTAGTTGTGACCTAATTGCAAAGCTTCGCGAAGTGAGAGCTCTAATACTTTTTTAGCACGTGGTGTAAAGGGAATATGACCAGAGGGTGCTTGTTGTCCTTGACCAATAATTTCTTCTACCTGAGAACGAACCGCCTCTAATGAAATACCGAGGGACTCAAGTCCTTTGGCAGCAACGCCTTCACCTTCATGAATCAAACCTAAAAGAATATGTTCAGTTCCAATGTAATTGTGGTTGAGCATGCGTGCTTCTTCTTGCGCCAGCACAACAACACGTCTGGCACGATCAGTAAACCGTTCAAACATTGCTCAAACCTTTCTTTCGTATGTAAATAGCCTAATACCAAAGGGGGACATTGTGCACTTTGATTAGGCTGTGAATAACTCACCTATATCTAGGGTGGGTTATGGCTCTATAACCCCATAACTGGGGCATTTATGCCCAAAAACTTAAAGAACTTTAAGCATCCTGGTATTTCCCAGTGTGTTGGGCTTAACACTCTCCAGGTCCAAAAATTCGGCAATACCCTCATCATAAGAACGTAGTAGTTGTGCATAAATTTCTGGCTCCACTGGCGCACCTTGTATTTCTGTAAATCCATGAGAGCCAAAAAACTTAGTTTCAAAGGTTAAACAAAATACTTTCTTCACACCAATCTCTTTTGCCTTTACCAATATATGTTCCAAGATTGCATGCCCTATTTTCTTGCCTTGCCACTCTTTAATTACTGCAACAGTTCTAACTTCAGCTAAATCTTCCCAAAGCACATGCAAAGCTCCACAGCCAACTACCTCACCATTCACCTCTGCCACTGTGAACTCCTGCACGTTTTCATATAAAGTAACAGTTTCTTTAGATAGTAATTTGCGCTCTGATGCNTATGTATCAACAATTAATCTAATCTTTTTAATGTCAGAAGTTTTAGCACTCCTTACCAGAACTGACATTACTCATCACCTGCAGTTGGTTTAACTAATGGNAANAAAATAGTCTCNCTAATTCCAAGACCAGTTAATGCCATAAGCAATCTATCTACACCCATACCCATGCCGCCCATNGGNGGCATTGCATACTCCATCGCTTTTAGAAAATCTTCATCCAAGCCCATTGCCTCTAAATCACCTGATGCGCCAAGTTTTGCTTGTTCAGTTAACCGCTCACGTTGAATCACTGGATCAATTAACTCTGAGTACCCAGTTGCTAACTCAAAACCTTCTACATAAAGATCCCATTTTTCTGCAATGCCAGCAGTATCACGATGGGCTCTGACTAATGGTGAGGTATCGATTGGAAATCCTTTTACAAATGTTGGCTCAATTAATTTATCTTTTGCCACATGCTCAAATATCTCCTCGGCAATTTTGCCAGTAACCCACTTTGGATCAACTTTTATGCCATTTTTTGTAGCGATTTTGGTCAAATCAACTTTAGATGTCTGACCATTTACTTTTTCACCAACCGCTTCTGAAATAACTTCAAACAAAGACAGCTCTTTCCACTTTCCACCAAGATCTATTTCTCGTCCATCATGGTGTTTAACTTTATGAGATCCAAAGACAGCTTTGGCTGCATCCTGTACCAAACTTCTAGTTAGCTCTGCCATTGTGTTCCAGTCACCGTATGCCTCATATGTTTCAATCATGGCAAACTCTGGTGAGTGGGATGAATCAGCGCCCTCGTTACGGAAATTTCTATTTATTTCAAATACTTTTTCCAGGCCACCAACAACACATCGCTTTAGATATAACTCTGGTGCAATTCTTAAGAATAGATCCATCTCATACGCGTTACTAAAAGTTTTAAATGGCCTAGCTGCTGCGCCACCATGCATAACTTGCAGCATTGGTGTTTCAACCTCTAAAAATCCGCGGGTAGTGAAAGTTTCACGAAGTGAGTGCATAACTGCAGGTCGTAATCTGGCATTACTTCTTGCCTCTGGCCTAACGATTAAATCTACGTAGCGCATTCGAACTCGACTCTCCTCTGAAAGTGGCTTGTGCTCAACTGGCAGTGGTCGAAGTGATTTTGCAGCGAGTGCGAATGAATTAGCTAGTACTGATAACTCACCCCGTTTTGAGGTTATTACCTCACCGGTCACTGAAACAATATCTCCCAAATCAATTTCAGATTTCCAGGTTTCAAGTTGCACTTCACCAATTTTGTCTAGTGAAAACATTACTTGTAGCTCAGTTCCATCTCCTTCACGTAAATTGGCAAAACATAATTTGCCAGTATCACGTTTGAAAATAACACGGCCTGTTACAGATTCAATAACTCCAGTTGAAACATCAATCGGCAGCTTCTCATGTTTCATTCGAATCTCTAGTAGTGAAGCAGTTCTTGGCACTGATACTGGATATGGTTCACCGCCGCGCTTTATTATCGCAGCCCGTTTTTCACGCCGAATTCGTAGTTGCTCGGGTAGGTCATCCTCATTAGCCATGATGTGTTAAATCTTAGCGGGCAGTGGTGGTGTTATGAATTAATTACGCTCATGTACCAACCGTAATCCGATTAATGTTAGATCAGGTTCATGAAATTCAATGGTTTCACTTATCCCAAGCACTAACGGCGCAAGCCCACCGGTTGCAATTACACAAACCTCACCTGAATCTGGATATAAATCAGCTAACTCATCAATGATTCTATTTACTAAGCCATCCACCTGACCGGCAAATCCAAATATAGTTCCAGATTGCAACGCTTCAACGGTGTTCTTACCTATTACTGACTTTGGTTTTACTAACTCAACTTTACGCAGTTGAGCAGCCCGGGCAGCTAACGCTTCAACTGAAATCTCAATTCCAGGTGCGAGTGCGCCCCCTAAGAACTCACCTTTGGGTGAAACTACATCCAAGTTAGTAGAGGTTCCAAAATCAACAACAATTGATGGTCCATCTGAACCATACAAAGTAAAAGCTGCCAATGAATTAACAATTCGATCAGCGCCAATCTCTTTTGGATTATCTACCAACAATGGCACACCAGTTTTTACTCCTGGTTCAATGATCACACTCTTAATATCACTGTAGTGATCATCAATTAATTTTCTGATTTCGCGAAGTACTGCTGGCACAGTTGAACAAATTGCCACACCAGTAATATCAAAGCCTGCTACTAGGGCTGAGTACTGAAGCCAAAGCTCATCTGCGGTATCCCTAGGATCTGTCTTAACCCGCCAGGATTGTTCAAGTTTGTCTTTATTAAATACTCCTAAGACGGTGTTGGTATTTCCAACATCAATTGTAAGTAACATTATTTTCCTCTCTTAAAATCTAGGCCAATATCTAAAGCAGACGCCGAGTGNGTCAGAGCGCCAATTGCTAAGTAATTAACCCCGGTTGCAGCGTATGCTTTTGCATTATTTATTGTTATGCCACCAGATGCTTCAAGNGCTACTAAACCTGCAGTTATTGAAACCGCTTCGATACATTGNTCAACACTCATATTGTCTAATAAAATNAACTCTGGTTTTAAATTAATTACCTCTTTAAGTTGTTCAATTGAATCAACCTCAATCTCAATCTCTTTGCCTGGAAACTCTTTCTTAATAGCATTAAATGCTTTACTGATGCTGCCAGTGGCCAAAATATGATTATCTTTTATCAGCGCAGCTTGTGATAAACCAAGTCGATGATT
>JGI25914J50564_10000090_pt1 | contig 25848 bp, 28 predicted proteins | sample LauGreSuBDMM15SN_2_FD_50564 | JGI IMG/M metagenome (IMG submission 50564) | reverse complement strand
GGCCGGAACTGGCCTCGGGGCTGAACACGATCGATGGGGCGGTCTGCCATCCGGGCGTGGCCGAGGTCCTGGGGGTGCCGAGCCGCCATCCGATGGCCTGCCTGGGCTGAACGGCTGAACGGCTTGGCTTAGCTGGGCAGGGGCAGCAAGGGCGCCAGGGGGCGGGTCAGGGCGGCGGGGCTGATCCCCTCNCGCAGGGCCAAGAGCAGCCCAGCCGCTTCGCTGTAGCTCGAAGCCGCCAAAGCCGGCAAGCCCAGGGCCCCTGCCGTCACCTGCAACAGGCAAGGGTTGGCCACGGAAATCAGGGGAACGCCCCGCTCAGCGCAGGCCAGCACGGCCCCACCCCCCAGGGCCCCGGCCGGGGCCACCACGGCACCAATAGCCTCCGGCAAAAGCAGGCCTGGATCGGCCATGGCCACCCTGCGCTCCAAATCAGCCCCCAGGCTGACCAAATCGGGCGCCCGACTCAAGCCCACCAGCACACAGGCCAAAAACGTGTGGCCCAACTCTTCGCCGGCGGCGCGGGGATCGAGCCGGGGATCCGGCTCTAGGGGGGCCAGGGCCGGGGCGTGGGCGCAGGGCAGGCCCAGGTGGCCACTGAGCAGGTGGCTGATCACCGCCTCGGCGCCGGCCAGCCCATCCACGCCACTGCCCTGGCGATAGGCCTGCAGGGCCTCACTGCCGTCGTCATCGGGGAAACGGCTGACCACGGCGATTGCCGTGGCGCCCAGGGCCTTGAGGCGCTCCCCCGCCCTGAGCAGGGCATCGGGCTGCCCCAGGCGGCCCCAGCTCATGCCGCTCGGCCCCCTGTTGAGGCTCACCTCCAGGGGCCGATCCGTTGTGACGACCGGACCAATCTCCAGGCCCAGGCTGGCGCGGCAGCCCTCGGCCACCTGCAGGTGGCGCAGCCGCAGGCTGTCTTCGATGCCGGCATCCAGCAACACCCCCAGCCGCTGGCGCCGCACCGGCCGCAGGGCCAGCTCACCAGCGGCAAAGCGATCCAGGGCCGAGCCCTCCACGTAGTGGATGCGCTGATCACTCCAATAGAGGGAGGCCCCGTTCATGACATTGGGGTGGGTCACCAGGCAACCACTGGCGGCCGCCAGCAACCGGGCCGCCGGCAGGCCGTCGCCGGCATAGCCACCGATTGCACAGCCAATCCCGGTGGGAATCACCAGCAGGGTCAAGAGCGGCGCGGCGGGAGTCATCGCACCATCACCGCCTCAAGGCGGAGGCGGCCTGGGCGATCACCGCTTGGGTCCCCTAGGGCGGGGCCANCGCTGGCAACGGTCGCAAAGCCGCTGGGTTCAACCGCCGTGATCGCCCAGCGCAACGGATCTCCGTGCTGGCGCAGGGCAGCCAGGATCTGGGGNCGCAGGGGGCCCGGGCCCCGCTCCATCCAAATCTCCAACGGTTCCAACCTCACCCGAGCCGCCTCACTTCTGNAATTTGCCGAACTGGGCTTCGTAGAGGTTGTCCTCCTGGCGGGCCAGGACGGTGAGATCACTGCGGGGATAGGAGACGCACAGCAGGGCGTACCCCTGTTCCTGCAGGTCGGCGCGCACGCCCATGGCATCGCTCTGCTGCACCGTGCCGCTTTTGATCAGGGCCGCGCAGGTGGTGCACACCCCAGAGCCACAGGAGGTGGGCAAGGCCAGCCCGGCCGCTTCACCGGCGGCAAGCACGGTCTGGTCGGCGCGGCAGGCAAAGGTATGGGAGGTGCCATCGAGGTCGACGGTCACGGAGAAGCTGTCACTCATTGGCAAGGGGACCCCTGGGGCGCTCGATCTGGCTGCCCCCATCTTCCCGGATGGCGAAACCGGCCGGAGCCGGCAGGGCCGTCCAGTCACTGGGGTGGGGGGAGAGATATTCCGGCGCCTCCCCGGCCTCGCAAGCGGAGCCCGCCCCGGGCCGAGAAGCTCTAGCTGGGGCCGTGATCGCCAGATCGAAGCTCACCGACAAGCGCAGCTCCCCGTCCTCGTCGTTGCAGGTCACGGCATGGTCGGTGCTGGAGGGGAAGAGCACCAACAGGCCCGCCTGGGGGGCGAGGTCGAACCAGGCGGAATTGAGCGGATGGTCCGCAGCGATAGGACCGCCATGGCCCACGGCCAAACCCGGCACCAGCTCATTGGCCTGGCGATGGGGATAAAGGCGCAGGCAGCCGCTGCGACCTGTGCCATCGCCATTGACGTAGTAAACAGCGCTGAGATGGGCATTGGGATGGTGGTGGCGCCCCACCCCCTGGCCCGGGGCACTNACCACGGGCCAGGAGCGCTGGATGTGGACGGCCAGCTGGNNCGGATCAAAGCCCAGGGCCTGCAGGTAGGCCCAGACCTGCTGATGCAGCAGGTCNGTTAGCCAGGCAAAAGGGGGCAAGCGGTGGATCTGGGCGACGCCATGGAGGTCGCCAGTCCAGGCGTAGCCGGGATTGGGATTGCCCTGCTGCTCGCCCCGCAGCTGCAGCAGNGCCTGCATCATCACGGCCGAATCGAGCGGATCGGGACGCAGCTGAACCTGGGCTAAGGCCAAGGGGAAGAGCTGGCACAGCTGGAGCTCGGGAACGGGAGGGGCCATGGGATGTGGGCAGCAAAAAGCCGGCACTGAGCCGGCTAGAAAAACATTGACAACAACGCCGCTTGGGGCCTTGAAGACAGGTCGANTTAAGACAGAAGACCTAACTCAGTTCATCGCGGCAGAACCACCCACCACTTCAAGGATCTCCTGGGTGATGGCGGCCTGTCGGGCCTTGTTGTAATCCAGGGTGAGCTTCTTAGCCAGGTCCTTGGCGTTTTCGCTGGCGTTGTTCATGGCGGTCATGCGGCTAGCCAGTTCGCTGGCTGCTGCTTCCTGGAGGGAGCGCAACAGCTGGTTTTGCAGGTACAGGGGGAGCAGCACATCGAGCAGCTGGTCGGGGCTCTGTTCAAACACAAAATCAGGCTTCAACACCGGCTGGGGGTTGGCCCGCTTACCAAGCTCAACACCAAGGCGACCATCGCGGGTAGTGAGACGGAAAATCTCATCGTCCGGGCTGGCAATGCCCTGGGGATCAAGGGGCAGAAGTGTTTGCGCAATAGGAGAAGAGCTCACCAGGTTGATGAACTTGGTGAAGATGATCTCAACCCGGTCGGTGCTACCGGAAAGAAACTCCGCCAGAATTTCATTGGCGATCTTGCCGGCCTCGTCGGCATTTGGGACCTGCTCCAGGCCAGTGAAAGTGGCTCGAATCGAATAAAGATGGGCTCGGTTCTGGAAGTAGGTAATCGCCTTCCGGCCGATCAACACCAGATCCACATTGAAGCCCTTGGCCTTCAACTGGGCAACCCGTTGCTCAGTGCGCTTGATGATGTTGGCGTTGTAGCCGCCACACAGACCCCGATCGCCCGTCACGGCCATCAAGGTGATGTTGGCCACATCACGCAACTGCAAAAGCGGCGATTCCGATTCACCGGAACCCATGTGGGACTGGAGGTTTTCCAGCACCCGGGCTAGGCGGTCAGCAAAGGGGCGGCTACGCAGCACCTGTTCCTGGGCGCGTCGCACCTTGGCGGCTGCCACCAGGCGCATGGCCTCGGTGATCTTGCGAGTGTTTTTGACCGAACTAATGCGGTCGCGGATGTCCTTGAGGTTCGCCATGGATTAGGGCTCAGGCTGCAGCCAGCAGGGACGATTTAACTTCAAGAATGGCAGCCTTGAGTTGGGCTTCGGACTCATCGCTGAGCACCTTCTCAGTTTGGACCTTGGTGACATAGTCAGCCAGGTTGGTCTTGAGGTACTCGCGGAGCTCGCGGGCAAACTGGCTGACCAGTTCCACGGGCACGTCGTCAATCATGCCCTTGACACCGGCATAGACCACAGCCACCTGTTCGGCCAGGATTAGGGGGCTGAACTGGGGCTGCTTGAGCAGTTCACGCAGGCGCTTGCCCCGGCCCAGCTGGGCCTGGGTGGCAGCGTCGAGGTCGGAGGCGAACTGGGAGAAGGCGGCCAGTTCGTCGAACTGGGCCAGCTCCAATTTGAGAGTACCGGCGATTTTTTTGATCGCTTTTGTTTGGGCAGCACCACCAACCCGGCTCACGGAGATGCCGACGTTGATGGCGGGACGCAGGCCGGAGTTGAAGAGGTCAGAGCTGAGGAACACCTGGCCATCCGTGATCGAAATCACGTTGGTGGGGATGTAGGCCGACACGTCACCAGCCTGGGTTTCGATGATCGGCAGGGCGGTCATGCTGCCCTTGCCCATCGCATCGGAAAGCTTGGCGGCCCGCTCGAGCAGGCGGCTGTGGCAATAGAACACGTCGCCGGGATAGGCCTCACGACCAGGGGGACGGCGCAGCAGCAGGGACATCTGGCGGTAAGCCTGGGCCTGCTTGGTGAGGTCGTCATAGACCACCAAGGTGGCCTTGCCCTTATACATAAAGGATTCGGCCAACGCCGCGCCCGTGTAGGGGGCTAGGTACTGGAGGGCCGCCGACTCGGAGGCACTGGCCGCCACGATGATCGTGTAATCGAGGGCGCCGCGCTCGCGCAGCACTTCAACAATGTTGGCCACGGATGCGGCCTTTTGGCCGATGGCCACGTAGACGCAAACAACGTCTTCGCCCTTCTGATTGATGATCGTGTCGATCGCGATGGCGGTTTTGCCGGTCTGGCGGTCACCAATGATCAGCTCGCGCTGGCCGCGACCGATGGGGATCATGGCGTCGATCGCCGTGATGCCGGTCTGCATCGGCTCATGCACCGACTTGCGCTGGATGATGCCAGGCGCCATCGATTCGATCAGGCGGGTTTCGCTGCTAGCGATTTCACCCTTNCCGTCNATCGGCTGGCCGAGGGCGTTNACCACCCGACCGAGCATGGCGTCGCCCACGGGCACCGAGGCAATCTTGCCGGTGGCTTTCACCGTGCTTCCTTCCTGAATACCCCGGCCCTCGCCCATCAGCACGATGCCGACGTTGTCGTCCTCGAGGTTGAGGGCGATGCCTTCGGTGCCATCTTCAAATTGCACCAGTTCGCCAGCCATGACCTGTTCGAGGCCATAGACGCGGGCAATGCCATCGCCGATTTGCAGCACGGTTCCGACATTGCTGACCGAAACCGACTTGTCATAGTCAGCGATCTGCTGCTTGAGAATGGCGCTGATCTCGTCGGGGCGGATGGAAACCATGGGAGGAAGTCCCCGGCAGGGGAGGAGATGGGATGGGTCGGAGGTGAAGGGGAAGGCGGCCGGGCTTTAGGTCACCTTGGCCAGGGCCAATCCGAGGCGGCGCACCTGACCGGAGAGGCTGGCGTCGATCACCTGGGAGCCAACGGCAACAATGAAGCCGCCGATTAGGGCCGGATCGACCTGGTGCTGGATCTCCAGCTTGTCGGTGCCGAGAACATCTTGAATCTTCAGGGCGATCTGGGCCTGTTGCTCCTCGGAGAGGGCCGTGGCTGAGGTCACCTGGGCCAAGGANATCTGGCGCTGCTCGCGGTAGAGNTCCAGCAGGCGCTCCAGCACCGCATCCAGGAAACCAATGCGCTGGCGGTCGGCCAGCAACTTNAGCAGGTTGAGAAAGGATGGGGTGACTTGATCGGCGAAGAGGGCCTGCAGGACGGCCTTCTTGGAACCCACCTCCAGCACTGGAGATGCCATGGCCTCCCTNAGCTCAGGGGACTCTTGCCATAGAGCCAAAATCTGGCGAGCCTGATCAACGATCTCATCTGTTTCGTTGCGGCCATCGGCCACCTGCAAGAACGCCTCGGCGTAGGGGGTGGTGATGGAGTTGAGGAGTGGCATCAGGCGTTCCCCAGATTCGAAATGGACTGGTCGATCAGGCGGGCCTGGGATTTGGAATCGAGCTTTTTCGTCAAACTGACGAGGGCCTTCTCGATGGCGAGCCGGGCGGCCTCCCGACGCAGTTGGTCGCGAACCCGAGAAACCTCTGCGTTGACATCGGAATCAGCACCCTGCTTGAGCAGGGCCATTTCCTGGATCGTGCGGTGGTCAGCCTCAAGGCGAATTGCCTGGGCCCGGGCTTTGCCATCAATGCGAATTTGGTCGGCTTTCGCCTGGGAACTACTGAGTTCCTGCTGGGCCAAAGCTAGGGCTGCCGAAGCCTGGACCAGGCTTTCTTCCGCGTCCTTAAGCTCGGCGAGAATCACCTCGCGACGACGCTGGAGGATGCCGCCAAGGAAGCCCGGCAAAAACTTAACCAAAATGGCGATTACAATCGCCAAATTGATGATGTTGGTCTGAAAAGGATCGAAGTTCAGACCAAAACTGCCGTGCGAGGCAAAAACCAAGGTGTTAAAGGACATCATTTGGGAGCCAACAAACGGTCAACGATCAGGTCGCCGAGCTTCGTGGCATCGGCCTGAATCTGGCCGAGGGCCCCGTCGCGCTGGCTATCCAATTCGCGGCGTGAGGCTTCCCGTGCCGCATTGGCAGAGGCCGTTGCTTCAGCCAGGGCCCCACGGTAGAGCTGGTCAGATTCCTGCTCGGCCTCAACGATCAGAACCTGGGCAGCCTTGCGGGCGTCCCTGAGCTGTTCCTTGAGGTCGGCCTGGAGCCTTAGGACCTGGGCCAGCTTCTGCTTGGCGTCGGCACGGCTGGTAGTGATGTAGCCCTCCCGCTCCTCCACGGTCCGACCAACGGGGCGGAAGAACAGAGCATTGAGAATCAAGGTGAGGAGCACCACCTGAACCGCCATCAGCGGCAGGGTGGCATCGAGGTCAAACAGACCTCCCTCCGTGGCACCTAGCAGAAGCCAGCTGGTCATGAGGCGGGGGTGCGGGCGGATGATCCGACTTGAGGCCGAAACTCCAGACAATCGTCAACGCCGGCGAATCCGGAACGTTGGGCTTGACTAGGAGTGGCTGCGGCGTCGCCTTGGAGGCGACCGGGCTTGCCAGTCGCCTGGGGGGGCGACGGGGCAGAAATGCTGAGGGCGAAGCAAGGGGAAAAAGGGGGAGGAAAGCCGGATCGATCAGTGGATGATCAACCGCGGCCAGCCCCTGCCCCCAATCACCTCCGTTCGCGATCAGGCGAAGGGGTTGGCGAACAGCAGCACCAGGGCGACCACAAGGCCGTAGATGGTGAGAGCTTCCATGAAGGCCAGGGACAGCAGCAGGGTGCCGCGGATCTTGCCTTCGGCTTCAGGCTGACGCGCGATGCCTTCGACAGCGCCGCCGGCAGCGGTGCCCTGACCGATGCCGGGGCCGATGGCGCCCAAGCCGACAGCCAGGCCAGCAGCCAGGACAGACGCAGCGGAGGTAATGGAATCCATGGTGGAACGGGGAGTGTGGAGCGCTGGGATTGCGCGGGACGGACCGGGGACGAAACCCTGCGCTAAGGACATCTCACTGCTGAGATGGGCCCGATGCAAACCGGACCTGCGCGATGGGAGTTTGCCAGACCGGCGGACCGGCCTGGCGGGATCAGCAGCTGATCAGTGGTGGGACTCGTGCACCGCTTCGCCGATGTAGTAGGCGGCGAGGGTGGCGAAGATCAGGGCCTGGATGGCACTGGTGAAGAGACCCAGCAACATGGCCGGCAGGGGCACGACAAGCGGTACGAGGAAGGCCAACACAGCCACCACCAGTTCGTCAGCAAGAATGTTACCGAACAGACGAAAAGATAGGGACAAGGGCTTGGTGAAGTCCTCAACAATCTTGAAGGGCACCATGATTGGAGTGGGTTCCACGTAGTACTCGAAGTACCGGAAACCCTTGCGGCTCAGGCCAGCATAGAAGTAGGCGAGCGAGACAAGTAGGGCCAGGGCCACCGTCGTGTTGATGTCAGCAGTCGGGGCTCCCAGTTCGCCGTGGGGAAGCGAAATCAACTTCCAAGGCAGTAGGGCGCCGCCCCAATTGCTGACAAAAATGAATAGAAACAGGGTACCGATAAACGGTAACCAATCTCTATAGGCCTTCTCGCCAATCTGCTCGCGAGCCAGGTCGCGGAGGTAGTCCCAAAGAAACTCGAGGAAGTTCTGCAGGCCGCGGGGGTCCCGCTCGAGCTTGCGGGTACCAACAAAAACTAGGGCCAGCAGGGCACCGATCACCACCCAGGAGCTCAGGAACACCTGGCCGTGAATCTTGAGATTCCCAAGGTGCCAGTAGAGGTGTTGGCCCACCTCCAGTTCGGCAAGGGGAAGAGCGAGAGGCAAGGGAAGCATCTGGCTGAGATATGCGGTGTCGCTAAGGCGACGGGTCGGGGACAACCGGCGGAGCCGGGGTTGGGGCCGGCTCAGCCGGTGGGGCTGGGGCGAACCCTCAGGAGTCGAACAGCGCCTGGAGGATCAGGGCTGGCTTGTAGAGCAGGAAGCCGAGGATGGCCGGCAACAGCTCCAACTGGGGGAAGCGGGATCCCGCCAGCACCAACACCGCAGGCACGAGCAATTGGATCTTGCTCACCTTCTTGGAGCCGTTACCGAGCTTGTTCACACTGCGGGCAAGGAGCCACAGATAGAGCACTCCGGCGAGGGCTCCCACCAGCACACTGCCGGCGGTCGGTAGATCAAAGACCACAGCCGTGAGGGCCACCGCCGCAGCGGAGACGATCAAGGTGGCCAGGATCAGGCGCTGCTTGAGCCTCGCGTAATCCTCCATCCCGTTGCTGCCGACCGCCGAAACGGTCGGAGTGGTTGCCACCAGAATGGTCGCAGCCGCTAGGGAGTTGTTGCCAGGAGGCTGATCACGGCTCTCCAGACCGAGCTGGAGCCCCTGGGAGGGGGCCTCTTCGGAAGGAGAACTGGAGATTGCCTGCAAGGGCAAAGAAGCTCTGATAAGCGCGCGGAATCTATCACGTAGCCCCAGCCCCACCCCCAGGCGGCCGCAGCAGCAGGACCCTTTGCCCCAGGAGGGTTCTGGCCGCCGTCAGCAGCTGCGACTCCGACCAGCCCAAGGGGAGCTGGCCGAGGGCCGTATCCGGCCCAGCCGCCTCGATGGCCTGGAGCAGGGTGAATCCTTCGGCGCTGAGATCCAGGGGCGCCATGTCGGAGTCGAGCAACGCCGTACCCGGCCAACCCCAAAGACAGGGATTGCGCCGACCTTGGGCCGCCAGCAAGGCGTCGTCGGCCTGCCAGTTGGTCTGGGCCAGGGGCCCACGGCTCAGGAAGAACTCGAAATGGCTGATGTCGGGATCGAGTTCCTCGACCAGCTGCCACTGCTGGCGTTGGGGCAGGGCCCGGGCCCGCTCCAGCAGCTCCCCCTTCAGCAGGCGGGCGGGATCCCAAATCTGGGGATTGGAGAAGCCCACAAAGTCCAGATCAACAGACTCAACAAAAGCGAAGAGACTGGCCAGGTTGTAACTGGTCTCCTGGGGGTGGAGATACATGTCGGCGAAGTTGGCATCCGCCGCCGTATCTATGGCCCAACGTTCCCGTTGATGGCGGGCGAGACGGTTGCTTTCGGGCAACATGTCAAAGAGTTGGCGACCTAGCCGCAGCCCCTCCATCCCCGTGCCCACGGCCAGCAGAGCCAAGGCCCGCTGACTTCGGTGNATTTCCCAACGGCCACCATCGGCATAGAGGAAGAGATGGAGCACNCCCCCTGGCTTGAGCAGGGCCGCCAGGGAGGCCAAACCTGCCTGGGGCTGGCGCAGGTGGTGCAAGACCCCCACCGAATTGATGTAATCGAAGGGGTCTTCGCCGGCCAGGTCCAGCAGGCTGCGCTGCTCGATCCGCACCGCCGAACGCTGGTCGCCGCCGGAGCGTCGCAGCCGCTCCCGGGCCACGGCCAGGGCGCCGGCACTGATATCAACCGCCAGCAGTTCTGATCCGGGGTTGAGATGGGCCAGATAATCGCTGCTAACCCCCGTGCCGCAGCCCGCATCAAGGATTCTCAGGGACTCAGCAGCGGGGCCCCGGGGCGGCAGCGAGCCCGTGCAGAAGGCGAGCGCCGCATCAACACACCATCGCCAGTTGTATCCAGGCGGCGGTCCGTCCTCGAGCGGGTCACCCGGATAGGGAAAACGGTCGTAGAAGGCGCTCACCACGGGAGTGGCGGCATCGGCGGGGACCTGGGTCATCAGCTTGAGGGGCGCAAAGCGGCCTGACCTGGCGAGCTTTTCATGACCCCACCCGGCTGAACAGAGTGGGCCCCCCAGGCTGCAAACATTTGTTCATGGGGACCCTTACGCCCTATCGGCGAGCCGTAACGTGCCGAAACCCGGTTCGCTCTCGTTCATGACCGTGACCGCAAGCAGCGGCAGCAGCAGGGTTGCCCCCCAGCGCTACGACACCCTGCCGCTCTCCAGCGTCCGTCAAGCGGAGCAGCAGGATCGCTTCCCCGATGGGGGGGAACTCGACACCCTCACCACGTTCTTTCAGAGCGGCCAGATGCGGGTGGCCGCCGCTAAGCGGCTCTCAGCCAACGCCGAGGAGATCGTGGCCCGCGCTGGCAACCGCATCTTTGTGGGGGGCACGCTCCTGTCCTATCTGGATGCGCCCCTCACCCCTGCTGCCGCTGACGCCACTCCCCTGGCCACCGACCAGGCCGCCTTCCAACGTTCAGTTCAGACCTTCGCCGGCGGCACACCCAGCCGCGGCAACTTGATCACGCGCCTGCTGGAAGGGGCTGGCGGCGATGCCGATGTGCGCGTCGTGCTGCCTACGGGCTTCAACCCCATCAGCGTCGGGATCTACGGNACCGAGCGGATGAAGAAATCGGTCCGCGACCTGGCCTGGTTCCTGCGCTACGTGGGTTACGCCGTGGTTGCGGGCGATCCCAGCATCCTGGCCGTGAACACCCGCGGCCTGCGGGATGTGCTCGAAAAGGGCTGTTCCCTGGCCGCCACCAACGTGGCCCTACAGGAGATGCGCGCCGCCGCCGCCGACCTGCTCAAGGATCTGCCGGAAGCACGCCAGCTGGTGATCGACAGCTTCAACGTGCTGATCAAGGAACTGGAGGTTCCCACCCCGTCTGCTCTCCAGCGCCTCGGCAGCCCCGAAAACCAGGGCCTGCAGTTGCCGGCGACCTACGCCTTGGCCGCCGAGGGCGCCCAGCGCTTCATCATGCGCAAGGTGCTCACCGGCGCCCAGAAGGCCGAGGTGGTNCGCGCCGCCTATCGCCAGGTGTTTGAGCGCGATATTGCCAAGGGATACTCCCAGGTGGTNTGTCCGGTGGAAGCCACCCAGCTGCGCCAGGGCCAGCTCTCGATGCGGGAGTTCATCAGAGCCCTCGGCCNCAGCAAGGAGTATCGCCAGCAGTTCTACGGCCGCTTCTCTAACAGCCGGGCAGTGGAGCTGGCCTTCCGCCACTTCCTCGGCCGGGGCATCAGCTCCCGCGAAGAGTTCACCCGCTACTTCGACATCGTCAGCGCCCAGGGCCTCAAGGGTCTGGTGGATTCGCTGATCAACACGATCGAATACGGCCGGGTGTTTGGCGAGGAGACCGTTCCTTACCTCCGCGACATTGGCGAAGAGGCCCAGGAGAGCGCTGGCTGGGGGTCAAACCGCAAGCTGTTCCGCTTCAGCGCCCCCTTTGAAGGAGCTCCCCAGTACGTCACCCTCTACGCCAGCTACCGCCACCCCTTTGCCGACCAGCACCCCTACGGCGGCGGTAACGATCCCCTAGCGCTCACCTACGGCGCCATCTTCCCCTCCGGCACGGCGTCAGTCGCCACCAGAGCGGCCCCGTTTAGCTACGACAGCCGCAGGATTTTGGTGGGCAATGGCATGCGCCAGCCCGGCCAGATGAACAGCCCCCAATTCCGGGCTTCCAGTCCCCGCAAGGTGGGGCCCAAGGTGGTGCGGCTGCAGCAAATCGCCACCGGCGGCAACTCCTTACCCCGCCGCAGCGGCCAGCCGAGCGTGCGCAACACCGAATCGAGTACCCAGGGGGTGATTCGGGCTGTGTATGTGCAGGTGCTGGGCACCGCCGGCTATGCCGGCGAACAGAACAAGGTGGAGGAGATCAAACTCGAGAACGGCGACATCAGCCTGCGGGAGTTTGTGCGCCAGGTGGCCCGTTCTAAGGCCTTCCGCAGCCGCTACTGGAGCGGTCTCTTTTACATCTGTAAAGCTCTGGAGGTGATGCACCGCCGCCTGCTGGGCCGCCCCACCTTTGGTCGCTGGGAAATCGATTCCTACTTCGATGTGGCCGCCCGTAAGGGCTTCTATGGGGTCGTCGACGCGATGCTCAACAGCAACGAATACGCCACGGCCTTCGGAGAGGACACCGTCCCCTACGAGCGCTTCATCACCCCCTCGGACCTCAACACCCGTCGGGTGCCGACCCTGAAGCGGGAGCTCGAAGCCAGCGCTGTCGCCCTGCTCCCCGCCAGCCGGCCCGATGTGCCCGTGTCCGCCAACTTCCGCTTCAGCGGAGAGCTCACGGCCCGCAACCTGTCCGGCCGCTCGGCTCCGATTCGCGGGGGCTGGATCCTCCAANTGGTCGACGACGCCCAGGGGTTCAGCAGCAGCCAGCCGGCGGTGCCCGAGGGGCCCGGCAGCATCAAGGACGACCCGGAACCCAGCCGCCGCTGGAGCGCCCCCCGTTGGCAACCCGGCGGTGGCGTCACCACGTCCTGGCCACCCAAGTCAGACAAGGACTAACCAAGGCCATCGAGGAACTCCTAAGCAGCGCCGACTTTGCCAACAGCTTTGGCGGCGATGGCGTCCCCTAGGGGGAGCCTCGAGACCCAGGCTTTTGGCCTGGGTCTTTTGTTATTGAGCCAAACGGGGCGAAGTTTGCTGAATTGCAAGATGTCTTTACAGGTCAATCAAGACCAAGAATTGTTGACAATCCCTATCCGGCAACCCTATTCACAATTTCAGCGAAAAGCATTGCGGGCCAAGGACTTACAGCAATCAGGCAGCCGTGAAGAACTGTTACCAAGGCGGCTCCTGCTCCGGCTCCCTAGCGCAGAATGACTCGGCGAACAGCATTGCTGACGCCTCCCCCGGACCCAGGTCAAGCAAGCAAAGCTTGCAAGGCCAAAGCCGAGGGTGCCACCCTTAACCCACCGGATATCGGTCACCACTCTGGCGACCGCTTGTTTCGAGGCAGAACTGCATGAGCATCGTCTCCAACTCGATCATCAACGCGGACGCCGAAGCCCGCTACCTCAGCCCTGGCGAACTCGACCAGATCAAGTCCTTCGTGAGTGGCGGTCAGCGCCGTTTGCGGGTGGCCCAAGTCTTGAGCGAGAGCCGCGAGCGCATCGTCAAGCAGGCCGGCGGTCAGCTGTTCCAAAAGCGTCCCGATCTGATCTCCCCCGGCGGCAATGCCTACGGTGAGGAGATGACCGCTACCTGTCTGCGGGACATGGACTACTACCTCCGCCTGGTGACCTACGGGGTCATCGCCGGTGATGTCACCCCGATTGAAGAAGTCGGCATCATCGGTGCCCGTGAGATGTACCGCTCCCTCGGCACCCCCCTCGAGGCCATGGCAGAAGCCGTGCGCGAGATGAAGGCTGCGTCCACGAGCCTGCTCACCGGCGCTGATGCCGAAGAAGCCGGCTTCTACTTCGACTACGTCGTCGGCGCCCTCTCCTGAGGCTGCTTCCCTTCACCCCTCCGCCTCCTTTCAAGGTTCCATGCAAGACGCCATCACCAACGTCATCAACCAGGCAGACGTCCAAGGCCTGTACCTCGACACCTCCTCCATGGGGCGTCTCGAGCAGTACTTCGCCAGCGGCGAGCTCCGCGTTCGTGCTGCCACCACCATCAGTGCCAACGCCTCCTCGATCATCAAGGAAGCCGTAGCCAAGGCGCTGCTGTACTCGGACATCACCCGTCCAGGCGGCAACATGTACACCACCCGTCGTTACGCGGCCTGCATCCGCGACCTCGACTACTACCTGCGCTACGCCACCTACGCCATGCTGGCCGGCGACACCTCCATCCTCGATGAGCGGGTGCTTAATGGCCTCAAGGAGACCTACAACTCCCTGGGCGTGCCCATCGGTGCCACTGTGCAATCGATCCAAGCCATGAAGGAAGCCACCGCAGCGCTGGTTGGCCCTGATGCTGGTCGCGAAATGGGTGTGTACTTCGACTACATCAGCTCCGGCCTGGGTAACTGATCCCTGCCAACGGCACACCCTGCGGATCCTTACCCATGCGCCTGTTCAAGATCACAGCCTGCATTCCCTGCCCTGAAAAAACCCGGAGCCAACGGGAGCTTCAGAACACCTTCTTCACCAAGTGGGTGCCTTATGAAAGCTGGTTTGCTGAACAGCAGCGAATCATGAAGCAGGGCGGCAAGATCCTGAAGGTGGAACTCGTCACCGGTCGCCGCCAGGTCAACGTCGGCAATTAACCGATCGCCAACTGACAGGTTTCGCCAAATTAAAGGGTTTGCCAAATTAAAGGGTTAGCCAACAGACTGGCTTGTCAAACCCTTGATCCCTTTCTCGTTCAAGCTGGTGACAGCTGCCCGGCCCCGGCTGGGCTTTTTTTTGTCCCTGGCCCTGTGCCAACGGCCAGCTCCAAGCGTCTAAATGGACTTACCCGTGGATGCAACTGTGGATGCCACCCAGGCCCCAGGGCCCAACCCAAACCAAAACCGCAAGCTGTTACCCCTGCCCTTTGGGCAGTGGCCGGCCGAAGCCAGGCTGCTGCTGGGCATGGTGGCCATCTGGAGTCTGGTGGGCCTGCTGGTGCTGGCTTCGGCAAGTTGGTGGGTGGCCTCGCGGGAAATGGGCGATGCGGCCTACTACCTCAAACGCCAGGCGATCTGGATGGTGGCCAGCTGGGGGCTGCTTTGGCTGGCGATTCGCCTCAACCTGCGCCGCTGGTTGCGGCTGGCTGCCCCGGCCCTACTGATCACGGGCCTGATGGTGGCGGCCACCCTGGTGGCTGGCAGCACTGTGAATGGCTCCAGCCGCTGGTTGGTGGTCGGTCCGATCCAGATCCAGCCCTCGGAGTTGATTAAACCCTTTGTGGTGCTGCAGGGAGCCACCCTGTTCTCCCACTGGAACCGGATTTCCGTCGATCAAAAGCTGCTTTGGCTGGGGGTATTCGGCGGCATCATCCTGCTGATCCTGAAACAGCCCAACCTCAGCACGGCAGCCCTGACGGGCTTGCTGCTCTGGCTCATGGCCCTTGCCTCGGGCATCTCCGTGCCGGCAATGCTGGGCACTGCGATCCTGGGCGGCAGCGTTGGTGTCGGCAGCATCCTGCTCAACACCTACCAGCGCATTCGCGTCACCTCCTTCCTCAACCCCTGGAATGACGCCCAAGGGGATGGCTACCAGCTGGTGCAAAGCCTGTTGGCGATCGGCTCGGGCGGACTCTGGGGCTCGGGCTTTGGCCTCTCCACCCAAAAACTGCAATACCTGCCAATCCAGTCCACCGACTTTATCTATGCGGTATTCGCCGAGGAATTCGGCTTTATCGGCTCGATGATGATGCTGTTGTTTTTGTTGCTTTTTGGCCTGGTGGGGCTGCGAGTAGCCCTCTCCTGCCGCAGCAATCAACAACGGCTGGTCGCCATCGGTTGCACCACCTTGCTGTTGGGCCAATCGATTCTCAATATCGCCGTGGCCAGTGGCGCCATGCCCACCACGGGCCTGCCGCTGCCGATGGTGAGCTACGGCGGCAATTCCCTGCTGTCGAGCCTGTTAACCGCAGGCCTACTGATCCGCTGCAGCCTGGAAGGGGCAGGACTGGAGGCCCCCCGGCCCTCCAGTCGCCGCCGCCGCAGGGATGCACCGATAGGCTGATGGCATGAGCCTTTTGCCCGTGGCCGCCTGGGCCAGAGCCAGTGAGGAGCTGCTGCAGACCTCCCTGGCCGCACCTGGCCCCCTCACCTTGGGCCTGGTGTTTTGCGGTGGCCTGCTCACCAGCTTGGGCCCCTGCTCCCTCTCCCTGCTGCCCGTGACCCTGGCCTACCTGGCTGGCTTCGGTGACCAGGGCACCAAGGCCTGGCCCCGCAGTCTCAGTTTCGTGGGCGGCATCATCACTTCGCTCGTGGTGCTTGGCCTGGCCAGCGGCCTACTCGGACGCCTCTACGGCCAGATTCCCGGCTTCATCCCCAGCCTGGTGGCAGGGCTAGCCGTGGTCATGGGCCTTAACCTGCTGGGGCTGGTGCGGCTGCCCCTGCCGGCGGGCCCTGATCCGGAGCGTTGGCGACAGTGGGTGCCGCCAGCGCTCGCTCCCCTGGCCGCTGGTCTGGCCTTTGGCCTAGCGGCCTCCCCCTGCACCACGCCCGTCCTTGCGGTATTGCTGGGCTGGATTGCCCAGAACGGCCGGCCCCTGGCTGGCGTGGTGCTTCTTATCGCCTTTGCCTGCGGCCAGGTCATGCCCCTGCTCCTGGCCGGTACGGCGGCAGCAAGCTTGCCCCGCCTGCTAGCCCTCAGGGCGTTGGGGCAATGGGTGCCCCCGATCAGTGGCGTGGTGCTCCTGATTACGGGCGCCCTCACCCTGCTGGCTAACTGGATCTAACGNACAAGCCACCCTGATGTTTGACCTGAAGTCCCTGGACATCGCCAAGCGCAAATTGGGCCGCCTGCTCGGCGTGATCTCCGACTTGCGGGTGGCCATCGGCCTGCTGCTGGTCATCGCGATCAGCAGTGGTCTCGGCACCCTGGTGCCCCAGAAGGAGCCCAGCGCCCTCTATCACCAGCTCTATGACAACCAGCCCTGGCTGGGCCTGTTTAAGGGCGATGCGGTGCTGGGCCTGCAGCTGGATCATGTCTATTCGAGCGGTTGGTTTCTGGCCCTGCTGGCCTGGCTAGGCCTGGCATTGATCCTGTGCAGCTGGCGGCGCCAGTGGCCCGCCCTGCAGGCCTCCCTGCGCTGGATCGACTACCAATCGCCGCGCCAACTGGGCAAGCTCACCCTGGCCGAAACCATTGCCAGCGCCAATCCGGCCGCCACGTTGGGCGAACTCGAACAGCTCCTCAAACGCCAGGGCTGGACGCTCCAGGTCCAGGCCGATCGCCTGGCGGCCCGGCGCGGCGTGGCCGGCCGGGTGGGCCCCCTACTGGTGCATGCGGGCCTGGTGGTGTTGATGGTGGGAGCCGCCTGGGGCTCGCTGGCCGGCCACCGCCAGGAACAGTTCCTTGCCCCCGGCCGGCAACTGGACCTGCTTAATAGCCGCGGCGACAACCAGATGACGGTGGCCGTGGACCAGTTCGAGATCGAACGGGATCCGGCCGGGCGGCCGGAACAATTCCGCTCCGCCCTCACCCTCAAGGGGCCCGATGGAGCCACCCTCAAACAGACCGAAATCAGCGTCAACCACCCCCTGCGCTTTCGGGGGATCACGTTGTATCAGGCCGACTGGACCCTGGCTGCGATCGGCGTGCAACTGGGTCGCAGCCCGGTGCTGCAATTGCCGTTGCAGACCTTCCCCCAATTAGGCGATCAGATCTGGGGCATCGTGCTGCCGACTCGCCCCGATGGCAGCCAGCCCGTATTGCTGTCGCTCAGCAGTGAACAGGGTCCGGTGACGGTTTTTTCGGCCGAGGCCAAACCGATCGCCAGCCTGGTGCCCGGGGGCGAAGCGGTGGACATCGAAGGCCTGCCCATGCGGATTGACAACGTGCTCGCCGCCAGCGGCATCCTGCTCAAGCGCGATCCGGGCGTGCCCCTGGTCTACGGAGGCTTTGGCATCGCCCTGGTGGGGGGGGTGCTGAGCCTGGTGGCGACNCGCCAGCTCTGGGCGATCAGCGACCCGGCCAACGGNCGGCTGCACCTGGGCGGGCTCTGCAACCGTAACCTCACCGCCTTTGCGCGGGAACTGCCCGTCCTGATCAGCACTNTGCAACAGGCCGACCAGACGATCTGATGCCAAGGCGAGCCAGGGTCGGCCTCAATCAGGGAGATGTCTGCGGCTCGACCCACTAGCCAAATAGGGGGTCAAATATTCTTGGTGAAAAGCGTGATCCCACCAAAAAAATTAGGCTGCTCAATAAACCTAAGCAAGTAATCCTTTCTGCCTAGAGGGGGAGATGCCAGCTCAAATCCTCAACAGGGATGGCGCTTACCTTGACTCACCTTGATCACCGTATGCACATTGCCACGGGGATTAAAATCGGCCTCCAGCTGCAGCCAGGTGGGCGCGCAGGCTGCCACCCAGTCATCAACGATACGATTGGTCACCTCCTCATGGGAGATGCTGCGATCACGCCAGCTGTTGACATAGAGCTTCAGGGCCTTGAGCTCCATCACCCGCGGGCCGGGCTGATAAATCAGGCGCAGGGTGGCAAAATCCGGATAACCCGAAAAAGGGCACAGGCAGGTGAATTCAGGAAAGGTGATTGCAATCTCATAGGGCCGCCCTGGCCGGGGATTGTCAAAGCAGATCAGCTGGGCCCCAGCGATGGCCCGTTGGCCGTAGGCGGGGGTCTGGGTGAGGGGCTCGGACGGGTTCAAGACGGCAGGGCAAGGGGGCCAGGGGCCAGGGGCAAGCGACGATTTCAATCGCTGCAGCACCCACGATAGGGACTGGGGTACCTCAGCCCAGTCCTGCCAGCAGATGGCGTAGCCAAGGGACCGGGAAGGCGAATGCTCCCTGACAAGGTCGGGGCCCCAGGTGTGGCTCCTTCCCCGGATCACCAGCATCGGCGGCTCCCCGTAGCTATAGCTACATCAGGTGTCGGGCGACTGGCGCCTAATGGACTGGAGCCAGGCCGTTCCTGGGCCCCACGCCCTCCCCTTCCACTCCTGGCATTTTGCTGGGAGACTTTCTTCGATTGCCCCCCGGATCCATGAAAAAAATCGAGGCCATCATCCGCCCCTTCAAACTGGAGGATGTCAAGCTGGCACTGGTCAACGCNGGCATCGTCGGCATGACCGTGAGCGAAGTCAGGGGTTTTGGTCGCCAGAAGGGCCAGGTCGAGCGCTACCGCGGCTCGGAATTCACCGTTGAGTTTCTCCAGAAATTGAAACTNGAAGTAGTAGTCGATGACGATCGGGTCGACACGGTAGTGACCGCCATCCAGGATGCGGCCCGCACTGGCGAAATTGGCGATGGCAAGATCTTCATCAGCACCATCGATTCGGTGATCCGGATTCGCACCGGTGACCGGGACAGCGACGCGATCTAGATCGCGGGCTGCCGGGACCANGACCGGCAATCAGGGGCTGGCAAGGGTCTGGGCCACGAGGGCGCGAACGAGGGCCCCATTAAGACCCCCAGCGCCCCCAGCCCCATCGGTCNCCAGGCCACTGCCTAGCCAAAGCAGGTACTCGTGGTTGCCCGCCGGGCCGGTGATCGGCGAGGCCACCAGCCCAAGACCCTGCCAACCCAAAGCTGCGCCTGCGCGGATCACTCCCTCGATCGCATCCACATGGGCGACGGGATCGCGCACAACGCCGCCCTTACCCACCCGGGAGCGGCCCACTTCGAACTGGGGCTTCACCAGCAGCAGGGCCTCGCGGCGGCCCGGGGTCAGCAGGGCCCCCAGGGCCGGCAACACCAGTCCCAGGGAAATAAACGACAGATCGGCCACGGCCAAGTCGGGCCAGGGGTCGTCCGGACCGTAGAGGTCGTCTGGTCTGAGGTGGCGCAGGTTGGTGCGCTCGCAGCACAAGGCGCGCATCGGTGCGCAGGCTCCAGGCGGTTTGGCCGTAGCCCACATCAATGCCATAGATGCGGCTGGCGCCGTGCTGAAGCAGGCAATCGCTAAAGCCGCCAGTGGAGATGCCGCCATCAAGGCAAACCCGCCCTGCAACCCGGATCGGCAGGGCCTCAAGGGCGGCCACCAACTTCTCACCACCGCGGGAAACAAAGCGGGGCGGTTGCTCCACCTCTAGGGGCAGGTCAGGGGCGATGTCATGGCCTGGCTTATCGAGCACCTGATCCGAACTGCGCACCCGGCCAGCACGAATCAACTGCTGGGCCTGCTGGCGGCTGGCGGCCAGGCCCCGCTCCACCAGCACCAGATCCAAGCGCTGTTTGCGAGCCATGGGCCTGTCAGCCTGCTGGCGTCATAAAACCACAAACGAAACCGAACAAAATCCTTTCAGCCACCAGCTGGTCAAACAATCGACTGGGCAATGGCCTCCCACCTCGGGCGGGCCAGGATGGCGCAAGCAGGTCACCGCACCCCAGAACGGGCCCCCTGCGGCCCGGGGAAGTCGCCCATCGCCGCCTGAGCCAGATCGCCTGAGCACCCCGGGGCCAATGGAGCCAGGTTCACAGCAAGGACCCTTGGCGACTGCTGAACAAGCCTGCGCTGCAGCCTGAGCCATACATTGGACGGGCCGTTGCCAGGCTCTGGCCCCTTGATTGAGCGTTACACCCTGCCCGAGATGGGCAGCATCTGGAGCGAGCAGGCCAAGTTTCAGAGCTGGCTTGATGTGGAGATCGCCGCCACCGCGGCCCAGTGCCAGCTGGGCCGCGTCCCCGCTGAGGCGTTGGCGGAGATCCGCGCCAAGGCCAGCTTCCAGGTGGAGCGCATCCTCGAGATCGAAGCCGAGGTGCGCCACGACGTGATCGCCTTCCTCACCAACGTCAACGAGTACGTGGGGGATGCGGGCCGTTATATCCACGTGGGCATGACCAGCTCGGATGTGCTCGACACCGGCCTGGCCCTGCAGATGAAGGCTTCGGTGACCTTGCTGCGGCTCGAATTGGACCAGCTCGCCGCTGCCCTGCGCCTCCTGGCCCGCGAGCACAAGGGCACGGTGATGATCGGCCGCTCCCACGCCATCCATGGCGAGCCAATCACCTTTGGCTTCAAGGTGGCTGGCTGGCTGGCCGAGGTGCTGCGCAACCAGGAACGGCTCGAGCGCCTCGAGCGGGTGGTGAGCGTGGGCCAAATCAGCGGCGCCATGGGCACCTACGCCAACACCGATCCCCAGGTGGAAGCAATCACCTGCCAGATCCTGGGCCTGGAGCCAGATACCGCCAGCACCCAGGTGATCGGCCGCGATCGCCACGCCGAATACGTCCAAACCCTGGCCCTGGTGGGGGTCGCCCTCGAGCGCATCAGCACCGAAATTCGCAACCTGCAGCGCACCGATGTGCTGGAGGTGGAGGAAAACTTCGCCAAGGGCCAGAAGGGCAGCTCCGCCATGCCCCACAAACGCAATCCGATCCGCAGCGAACGGATTAGCGGCCTGGCCCGGGTGCTGCGCAGTTACACGATTGCCGCCCTGGAGAACTGCGCCCTCTGGCACGAACGCGACATCAGCCACAGCTCGGTGGAGCGGATGATGCTGCCCGATTGCTCGGTGACCCTGCACTTCATGCTGCGGGAAACCACCGCCGTGGTGGCTGGCCTCGGGGTCTACCCCGAGAACATGGCCCGCAACATGAACGTCTACGGCGGCGTGGTGTTCAGCCAGCGGGTGCTGCTAGCCCTGGTGGACACGGGCCTCGCCCGGGAAGAGGCCTACCGGATCGTGCAGCACAACGCCCACAGCGCCTGGAACCAGCCCGGTGGCGATTTCCGCGCCAACCTGGAGGCCGATGCTGATGTCACCAGCCGGCTCAGCCCGGCAGATCTGGCCGAGTGCTTCTCCACCGCCCTGCACCAGCAGAACCTCGAAGTGATCTGGCAACGGTTAGGGATCTAACCGTGACGGGAAAGGGGAGTTCCAAAACGGCTGCTGATGGCCATGCCCCCCTCTGATGGGATGGCCCCTCAGCCGTTCAGCTTGGTCCTGGGGCTCTTCTGGACCCCCTATGCCGACTGGATCTACACCGTTGTCAGCATCAGCGGCCTGCTGCTGATGGTTTGGCTGGTGCTGAGGCCGCCTAGGCCGCCCGCACCGTAGCCAGGTTGGGGCCAGCCCCCCCGGGGGCCAGGTCGATCGGCTCGCAAACCGGGAAGCGGTTGATCGCCTTGAGGGCCTGGCGGGCATTGGTGCGCAACTGCTCGCTCACCGCCTCGCAGTAGGGAATCTGGGCCAGCAGGTCGACGGTGCGTCGCATGATCCGCACCACATCGCCCTCATCAAGGGAGCTGTTGGAGATGAGGTCGTTCCAGCTCACCCCCTTGGCCCAGGCCTGCACCAGGCCCATCAATTCGGCCTCGTACCAAACGGGCACCACCACCTCAGCCTGCTCCTGCTGGCGCAGCAACTCCCGCCGGATACCGCGCAGATCATGTAGGGCCTCATCGGCGGCCGGCGGCGGCGGATAGCCACTCCAAAGGTCGGGGCGGTTGACCTCGGTGGAAATCGCCTCGAGCACGGCAGCCAGGTCGGCGGGCTCCAGTTCATCGAGGTGGCCGCTCATCAGGGCCAGGCCGATCCAGAGCTCGTTATCGCCGCGGATCGCCGCCACGGTGCGGCCGATTTCGGTGGGTTCAAGCCCCTCGCTGCCGGCCAAACAGCCAAAAAAGCGCAGGATGTCGATCAGGGAAAGGAAGGTCTCCCAATGGCGATTGGCGCGGTGATGCAGGATCCGCTGGCGCTCCTCGATCTCGATCTCCAGCTCCTCCATGCGTTGGCGTTGCTTGGTGATCTTCTTGCGGTCGCCGCGCAGGTGGGCCGGGTGCAGTTCCAGTGCTAACTCCAGATCCCGCACCAAAAGGGCCTGGGCCTGCACCTCACCGGCCAGGTCGTATTGGGGCGTGGCCATGTCATGGCGCCGGGCCATGTGGGCCACGGCCAGGGCCAGGCCGCCACTGGCCTGGTCGCCATGGCGTATCTCGCCGATGTGGTGAAGTGCCGGGGCCTGGACCCCCTGGACCTGCAGGCAGCTCAACTCGGCATGGAGGCTCACCACCGCGTGGCAGGGCACCAGGATCCAAACGTTCTCATCACTAAGGCAGAGCAGCTGGGGAAACTGGCCCGGCCCCTCAATCTTTTCAACGATCACGGCTGGCGTGACCCGGCCCTTGAGCTGGGGGGATTTGAGGCTAAGCAAGGTTCCTTCGCTGGAAAAACGCAGGGCCAACGTGAGCTCATGGGCCAGGGTTTCCTCGGCCTGTTGCTGCAGGATGCGCTGGATTCGGCGTTCTTCGCGCAGGCGACCCCGCTGCTTCTCGTAGTCCTCGAAGTCGTCCCAGGCCACCTCCTCGCCAGAGCCCGTGAGCGCCTCCAATTGCTGGAGCAGGTCGGCGATGCGGGCCTCATCTTCCACCAGATCAAGGGTGGCCAGATACCGACCAAAACTGCGCTCCACCAGTTCCTTCGCCTTGGGCAACTCATTGCGCTGGAGCAGGTTGAGCACCATGCCGTAGCTGGGGGTGAACTGGCTCACCAGGGGATCGGCAGGGCTAGTGGCCAGCTGGCCCGCCTCGCGGACCCCCTCAAAACGGCTCTGCACCGTGACCACATAGCCCTGGGTATCGAGACCGCGGCGACCGGCGCGGCCGGCCATCTGCAGGAATTCACTGCCCATCAAGGGACGATGGCCCCGCTCGGTGCGCTTGCTCAGGGCCGAGATCACGGTGCTGCGGGCGGGCATGTTGATCCCGGCCGCCAGGGTTTCGGTGGCAAACACCACCTTGATCAGCCCCTGCTGGAACAGCTCCTCAATTAGTTCTTTCCAGGCGGGAAGCACGCCGGCATGGTGGGCGGCGATGCCGCGCAGCAGGGCCTCGTCGTGGCCGCCCTCACGCACGGCCTCGGGGGTTGCCCGCACGAAGGCCTCCAGGCGGGTGCTGATGCGGGCCTGCTCGGCCGGGTTCACCAGGCAAATTTTGCCCAGGTCTCGCATGGCCTTGTCACAGCCGCGGCGGCTGAAGATGAAATAGATGGCGGGGAGCATGTCCCGCTCGGCCATCTGGGCCACCACAAAGGCCAGGGGCGGCGGCTCGGGCTGGGGCGGCCGCGGCGACTTGCCCTTGCGGTTGGAGCCCTTAGGCGCCCGCCAGACCTTGCAGTTGGGGTGCAGGCCGGTGCGTTCATCGTTGAGCAGGGGATGGAGCCCCTTGGCACTGCAGAAACTGAAATCCAGGGGCACGGGCCGGAAATCACTGAGCACCAATCGGGTCGGGCCGTGCACCCTGTCGATCCAGTCGGTGAGTTGGCCGGCATTCGCCACCGTGGCCGAGAGGGCCACCAGCTGCACCGAGGACGGGCAATGGATGATCGATTCTTCCCAGACGGTGCCCCGCTGGGAATCATTCATGTAGTGGCACTCATCCAGCACCACCGCCTCCACGTCGGCGAGGGGGTCATCGCCCCGCTCGACCTCGGCGTAGAGCATGTTGCGGAAGATTTCCGTCGTCATCACCACGACGCTGGCCTCGCGGTTGACGCTGAAATCGCCGGTCATTAAACCGACATTCTCAACGCCGAATTGCTCGCGGAAATCGCGCAGCTTCTGATTGGAAAGAGCCTTGAGCGGTGTCGTATAAAACACCTTCTGGCCATGGGCCAGGGCCCGGTGGATGGCGTATTCGCCCACTAGGGTCTTGCCCGAACCGGTGGGGGCACTGACCACCACCGATTGGCCCTGGTTGAGGGCATCGATCGCCTCCAGCTGGAAATCATCCAGGGGGAATGGAAAGAGCTCACCGAGGGGGGGGACGTCCCTGGCGGGAACCTCGCTGGTGGCGCTGCGCATGGACCAATCCTATGGGCTGGTTGCCAGCGGCGCCTACGCCGCGGATACCGCAGCCCAGGATGGGGCACCCCATTGCCTGCCATGGAGTTCCGCCAGGACCAGCACGCCAGCCTGATCGCCACCCAGCGCCGGCTCCTGGCCCAATCCGCCCAGATCCTGCTGGCCCTGGATCACTGGTCCCTGGAGGCGCCGATGGTAGTGATCGAGGAGGGCCCTAGCGGCACCACGGCGCGTCAGGGGGCCGTGGGCCAACTCTCAACTTGGCTGGAGCACCTGGACCCAGAGCTCGATGCCTTCGTGCACCTGCGTCAAGCGGGGGTTGATTTCGATGCAGCCCGCGCCCAATGCCTAAGGGAACAAGGCGAAGCCTTTGCCATCGCCTGGGCCAGGGCCCTTGCCGGCAATCCGCTGGTAACCCACGACAACCTCGCCGAGTTTGCAGCCCTCTCGCAGAGGGGATTTGGCCGCAGCCCGCGGGAACTCCTGGTGGTGGTGCGTTGGAGCGACCGGGTGACGGCCTGCCTGGTGGCCTGCGAACCCCTGGGCTAACGACCTAAAGCCCTTGGGCCAATTCCAGGCCCAACCGGGAGTCAACCCCACCGCTGGTGAAAACGCCCCAACATCAGGCCAATCATGGTGGCGCTATTGGGCTAGCCCACAATCGGGATCAAGGTGCAGATCACCTAGGCGGCAAACCTCAGAATCACACCATCGGAACTGGTGCATACAGCATTAATCGGCGCAAAGCTATCAGCCCTTAAAACGCCAGGTCATCCAGGAAAAATCTACCATTGCAGCCGATCAGCAGCTAGCCGAAAGCCGCATCTGTTCGCAGGGTAGTGGTGATAGATACGGCTCCAGAATCGAAGCTCTTAGCATCGGGAACAAATAAAGACTAATCAAGACAATTCAGACAGCAATGGGCACGAAAGCAACCAAAAGGCCGCTATTTTTGTTCTGCTAAAGCAACACTGCAATCGGATCTCCACATCAATCGCCAAGCAGCCCAGTCCATAGGCAGGCAGCCCAGCCCATAGGCAGGAAGCCGGGAGTTCTACAAAAACGACAGCCGAGTTAGGCAAACCATCGGAAAGGTCGCCAACAGAATCAGCAAGCTGCCGTTGCCCAGGGGCAGTTCTTGGGCCAGGGGCCATGAGCCAGCTGGCCTGGTTGCCCCGTTCAGCGACCCTGTCTCCCAGCGGGGCGGGGAGGGCTTTTGGCGCCGTAGCGTCGGTGCTGTCGTAGGGCCTGGCGAGCTTGACCAGGCAAGGGCTGATCCAGCCGTGACCCTCCCCCCCGATCCCCTCGCCCCGCTGGCAGAGGCCCTGGCCGCCCTGCCAGCAGCACGGCGGCGGCAACTGCGCAACTTCCAGCCGGGGGGCAAGGCCGAACTGTGGCCCCAAGCGGACCCGGCGATTGGGCCCCTGCTGGATCTGGCCAGCAACG
>JGI25914J50564_10000088_pt1 | contig 26322 bp, 29 predicted proteins | sample LauGreSuBDMM15SN_2_FD_50564 | JGI IMG/M metagenome (IMG submission 50564) | reverse complement strand
TTATTTTATTTGTAAAAAGTTGATTTAAATATATAATTAGAGATAAAATTAATATGAATAATATAGTGTTATACATACCGCTTGATTTAAAAGAACAAGATTTCATATATTTAAAAAAACAAGGAATAATCCAAAAAGATAAAAAATATAAGGTCCATTCTCTAGAAATAAAAGAAGGAGGTAATTGGCACGATGGATATGTATATAGTCATTTTGCTTATTTGGAAGAAGTACAAACCCAATTAATATCGTTTGAATTAATAGCGGTTACAAGTAAAATGTTACAAATAAAAGATTTATATTTTACAAAATGTGACTAAACAACTATATAGGTGCATAATCGTCCTTTTTCTCTCTAATTATACCTTTTAAACTTTCTTGTGAAAGGTAATAAATATAATAACCGAGTAATGCTCCTATTATACTTCCTATTGATACTTGTAACACAGAATGAAACTTATAAACAACACGTTGAGACAGTGTTATTAAAGATACTAATAAATATAAATATAAAACATTTGAATTTTTTAATGAGAAATAAACAAAAATAGTAGAAAAGAGAGATGATTGAGCGTGTCCCGAAGGCATACCAAATATATCAAACGGTACCCCATCTTTGAATATAAATCGTTTACCGCTATTTAAAGCAAGGTTAAATTGTTTGATATCCTCTGATGGTCTAGGTTGTTGAAAAATCCCCTTTAATATTATATTTAATATAGTATCTATAAAAAATCCGATATTGTAATAATATAATAATATTTCTTTGTTCCGCAATAAATAACACGAAAAAATGTAAAGTATCAAAGGACCATATGCACCACACTTATAAAATATTTCGGATAACATATATTTAAAATAGATATTTTAATATTGATACAAACATTCACAAATAATAGTAACACACCAGTCATTACCATTTAAATTTAAAACATTTCCTTTATCATCTAATAATTTAACAGACATTCTATCGATATCTACTGGTCCAAAATAAGTGCGAATATTATCTTGTAATGAACCACCCAATTCAACAAGAAGTGATCCAGTATTAACGCCTGACGTTTTAATAGGTAAAATACCTAAAATATCAGCAGTAGTTGGTGCTTTTGATAAATATTGCGTCAAATTATTTCTGTTACTATTAATCTGATTAATAGTATATAATTGTGCTTGTGTTAATGTTCTCGGTGCACTAGGTAATACAATTTGTGTAGTACTATATTCCTGTTCATACTTGCCAGCAATTAGTAATCCATTTAATGTACTACTATTTTGTGTTTCTCCTAATGATGTTATTGTAGCTTCCTGTATTAATTCTTTTAGATTATTCCCTTTTTGTGCAGGTGTAATACAAGTATATGGTAAATCAGGTGAATAATAATTAGGCATTTTAAGTGTATTATTAAACTGTGAAATGGATACTAAGCTATTATTAATGTGATTTTGATTATAATCATCAATTACTAGTATTAAATACTTTGGGCCATTTAAATCTAGAATAGCTGGTGCGGAATTACCACTTGCATCGACATTTATATAAGGTACTCTATAACCCATAATCCATCCTAACGTATTATTAAAATCGTGATTTGATTTACTATAGCAGTTGTTATTACATTGTAATTCACCTGTAAAATCATAAAACATAATAACAGTAGATGTTGTAACTGTGAATATGGTTATGCCATTTTCATTATATTTTACATTAAAAAGATTAAGTGTGATGATTCCATTATTTGAGTTAAATTCCACAATATTATTGGATGGGTCAAACCCAGCGCTAGCAAATGCTTTACCTAATGCGGTTTGAAAGTTGGTAGAGGTATAATTTCCCGCAGGAACAGAAACAGGCACTGCATAGTCTCCGTCTATAACCCATAGACACGTATTGCCATATGCGGTATCAATTGCATACCAACTATACGGAATTTGATATGAATAAATACGAATACTAAGTGTATCTTTTAATGTGTCTGAAAGGTCTAGGGTATATTCTGTGGAGGTTGAATCAATACCATTTGTGTATTGTCTAAATTGACTATCTAAATTCACAAAACGCGTAATAGTATTTTTTAAATTCGGATTTAAAGAATCTTGTTTAACAGGTAGAGAAAAAGTGTCTGTAGTTGCAATTTGTTCTCTCTTCATAGGATTGTGAACATTACCAAAGACACCAATTTTTTGTTTCCTATCTGTAATTTTATCCAGTTGATTTGTGTCTTTTTGAGATAAATTTTCATTTTGATACCATTCGTTTACTTGTTGCTCTCCTATAGGATATATTGCATCCTTTGCCATATTATCAAAACCCTCTATTTGAATTTTATTATCTGTATCGTCTTCTTCATTAACTATTAATCCTTGTGAATATTGCAATAATTGACTTTGTACTTCTTTAAAAAAAACGGATAGTGTTGGATTTGTATTTTTAAATTGATCCATTAATTTATTTGTATTTTTAACTATTTGTTTTGGATCTATTTCTTGAACATCAATAATAGCCATTAATTCAGAAATAGAATAACTAGAAACATTTGTATCAATGCTTGTCATATGATTAGTAAAGAGAATGTTTTTAATTATTATTTCAAAAAATTTGTATATTATGATATATATAATTATAACTTTTATTAAATCTATATAAAATTATTAATATTATAATATTAATGTACGTCGCATCTTATTTTAAAATATTGTTATCTATTATACCATTGTTTCATATATTTAAAAATTGCAATAGTATTGTTACAATAAAGAAATCAAATTATTTATCTGTTTTTCAATGGAGAACTATCCAATCGCTTATTCAAAATCCTGGAACTACCTACGTTATGAAACAAAAAATAAATAATATTCTTTATAATTACTATGAAGGGTGGGCGATAAATAAAGCATTTCAATTCAAAAAACAACATAGTTATAAGTTAAAACATATTTCTGGAGATGAATTATCTATTTATTCTAAAAAAGGGTTGTGGGATGCTATCAAGAATTATAATGGAAAAAACGGTTTTACGAATTATGCAACTATTTACATAAACGGAGAGTTATATAAGGGGTTAACACAGCTTTATCCTATTACTAGTATTCCAAAAACGGAGAGAAAGATAAAAAAAACGTTTAAAGGAAAAGAGTGGTTTGACTATAAAAGAAAATTAAATACCAAATTTGTTGGAAAAGAGGAATGGTTAATAGATAAAACCATAGATAATAAAATAGAAAATCAATTATCTATGGAAGTATTGGATAAATATACAGAATTTTGGAAGAAAGTCAATAATATGGATGCATTTTCCAAAAGAGTTTTTGAATACAAATATGATTTTTTATTGGAAAAACAGAGAACAAATAAACATATTTCTAAGCTTATGGTATGTTCTGAGGAACACATAAGAAAAAATCTACAAAATACAATAGAAAAAATAGTTGAAGATAATAAAAACGAATACAATATATTATAAATTTTATACCTTTTTGCATTGGACTACTTATAATTCTTCTACTTCTACTTGAATTACTTGTTTTTCCTCTTTTTCTTGCAATAACTCACACTCGTAATGTTTAATAAATATATCCTTTATTTCTTTTCTAATATAAATACCATCTAACTTTTTAAGGTCCATTAGTTTTTCCGGTATAGTTGTAAAACCAATCCCTCTCTTTAAATGGGTTTTACCCTTAAAACATATATTATCTAATGCAAGTACAAATGCTTCATTGTATTCTATTAATAGTTCTCTATTAATATAATAATTACCAAAATAAGCAAACCTATTATAGTTTATATCTGAATGAATTTTATAAAATTTATCTACTTGTGGTTTATTTTTTATGAATCCGATGCCTTCTATTTTATTTATAGAGTTATTCATATCCACTACAAATACATTACCATTTGCTTCTATTTTTGGCGACATTGCTTGTGGCGACCCATAACAACATTGCACATTTTTAATTCTCCTTCTCTCTTGATTTTCAATCCGAGTTTCTTTATTAAATCTAGTTGATACAATGCTGTACATTATTTTTATTTACTTCCTATATTAGGTTGGTTTTTTATTCAATTTTTAAATAAAATTATATATTAATGAATTGTTGTATATGTGGTCCTGTTAAAAATTGTGGCCCTTATCTTAATAAAGTGTTGGAAAATATAGAAAAAATAGGTTCTCTCTTTGATGACTACAAAATAGTTTTATATTATGATAAGTCTAATGATAACACATTACAAATTTTAAAAGAATACCACCAAAAAAACCCTAAATTACAAATTTATGTGAATAAGAATCCTATATCACCCTTTAGAACGCATAACATTGCCATAGCTCGAAATTTCTCTCTAAACTACGTAAGACAAAACATTTCTACTTATCCTTTTTTTATAATGATGGACTTTGATGATGTTAATTGTAAAGAAGTGAATGTAGAAACTCTTAGAAAATACTTAAAGAGAGAAGATTGGGATGGGTTATCCTTTAATACTAAACCAAAGTATTATGATATTTGGGGGTTATCTATATATCCATACTGTTTTAGTTATAATCATTTTGAGAATAATGTAAAAAATTACAATATTATTCAAGATTATGTTACAAAATTATTGAATAAATTGCCACCAGGTGGTTTATTGCCTTGTATATCCTCTTTTAATGGGTTCTCTCTTTATCGTACAAATAAATTTTTAAATACCTATTATGATGGACGAATACGTCTAGATTTAATTCCTGCTCCAAATCTTGCAGCACATAAAATAGCAGCTAAATCTAAAGTAATTTATAAGAAATATATTACTGTAGATGGAAGATATGAAGATTGTGAACATCGTGCCTTTCATATTCAAGCGCGACAAAATTCTGGTGCAAGAATTATGATTTCACCAGATGTATTATTCTACTAGTTAGTGTAACATTAAATGATTTTGAATATTATTTGATTTAAAATAATTTTATATTATAAATGAATAATACACATATACCTAAAAATATATTTCAAACTCACAAGTCATTAAATTACATAAAAACAAAACCTAAAATTCGAAATGCAGTTCTCTCTTGGATGAAATATGGAAATGAATTTAAATATTATTTTTATAGTGATGCAATGTGTGACCAATTTATAAAAGAAAACTTTGACGAGAGAATATATCAAGCATACACGATGCTACCTATGGCAGTAATGAAAGCAGATTTATGGCGTTATTGTATAATTTATAAATATGGCGGAATATATGCAGATACTGATACAGTATGCAAAGTTAATCCAAATATATTTATAACAGATGCATTATTAACTGTGGTACCTGAAAATAATGTACATTTGTGTCAATGGGTTTTTTCAGCACCAAAAAATTCATCTTTATTAAAATGTATTATAGATTTGTCTGTAGAGAGAATATTATACAGTAATAATAATTTTAAAAGCGAACATATTATTCACTTTTTGACAGGACCAGGATTATTTACTGATGGAATTGAAAAATACTTGAAAGAAAATAATTTACCTCTTTTTGATAATAATAGAAAATTGTACTATAATTATGAACATACAAATGTATTAAGAGTATTTAATTATGATAATTTTCATAGTAATATAGTTAGTCATTTATTTTCAGGTCAAGATGCAGATGGGTGGTATCACGAAAGATTCAATAAATTAGTTTAGAGTAATTCTCCAAAGAGGTCTAATAAAAATGATTATTTATAAATTTTATTCCTACCCCATAAAACTGAATAATGCTCTTTTTTTTGATTACTTCCGTGCTCTTCTATATAACCATTATAACTTTTGAATATCATATATTTATTAAAAAATACAAATCTATTTTCACAACTCTCATAAAACTCGTGATACATATCAAATTTTTTTTTTTCTTGACTAGAGAATAATTTTGAAAGTAATCCTGGACCCGTTGGATCTAAAGAAGACCCTCCATAATACCTATTTTTGACATTTTCGACGACTTTTTCTATGGCGCGTTTCAATATGGTATTGTATGGCAAACACACCATTACAGCATTATATATACCATTTTTATCTATATCTAGGACCCAATGCTCTTTTTCAGTGAGATTAATAAACTTAAAATTATTTAATGGTTTATATTTAATGTCTATATATATTCCACCTAATTTATATAAAACACAATAGCGCCATAAATCCGCTTTGTATGCACCAGGTATTAATGTATCAAAAGCATTTAATACATCTGCATTATAATGTTCTTTGATGAAGTTATAACAGTCATCATCATCATATAAATAATAATTAAATGCGGGATTATTTGTTTTGATAAGTTCAATATTTTTTTTCATTTTTTCAGGTACATTCTTAGTATGCCATGTTTGAAAAATATTTAATGGTATAATAGAGTTATAATACATTTTCATAGGGTATGGGACTTTTATTTTAGAAATTAGTTCTATTTTTTTTTTGAAATCGGAAGTATTTGGTTGATTTGTAGCTTTACGTATAACACCATCTCGTAAAAAGGAAGTCATAAAATAATACAATATAAAATAATTATTATATTATTTAATTATCAATCTATTTCATTAAATATAAATATTATGACTATGCCATAAATCGTGATAATGAGTATTTTTTTGATATTGGTTCTGTTCACTCCTATAATTATTATTATTAAATTGTAGTATTATACCATTATTATAAACAATATAAAATAATTTCAATTCATCAAACAGATGATAATAAAAATAAGATGACAATTTCTTTTGTTCTTCATTTGTAAAAAAAGTGCCTAATAATCCTGGGCCTGTTGGATATAATGGGTTTTCTCCATAAAAACGTGTTTTAACATTTACAACAATTTGGTCTATACATTTCTTAAGGATTGCATTACCAGGTTTACTTACTATTAATCCAGTTAACACACAATTTTCTTGCATATCTTTTACAAACATTTCATTTTCTGTTAAACCTATAAATTTGAACCCATTTAAGCATCTAAATTTTATATCATAATATATACCTCCATTAATATACAATATACAAAACCGCCATAAATCAGATTTATAGGAACACGGAATTAAAGAATTATATGCATCTACAACAACTTGGTCAAAATGTTGTTGAATAAATTCTCTAGAGTCATTTTCATCATATAAAAAGTGATTAAATTCTGAATTCTCCTTTATAAGTATTTCATAAGTGCTTTTTAACAAAGGAGGTAATTCTTTTGTATGCCAACAAGTGTATAAATTTAATGGAATAACACTATTATATTTTTCTTTCAATTCAAAAGGTTTATTTAAATTTTTATAATTAAGATAATTTTGATTTTTTTCTTGTAGTTCCCTCATTTTGTTTTGGTTTTCTTGTTGAATTTGCCTATTTTTTAATTCTTGTATTCTTTTATTTTTAAAATGAATCATATATTATTATTATTTATTATTTTTAGTTAAGCTACTAATTCATAAAATTTATCGCTCAAAATATCGTATCTTTTATTTGCCAAAGATTTTTCTAACATTGACCACGGAGTACACGATTGAAGCGCTTCAATACCTTGTTCACAGAATAAATTTAAGAGTGAAGGACTAAACCCGGACATCATAGATACATTTGGCTGAGTGGATAAAGTAGGAAATCCACTTGTACTACGCAAGTTCCAAAAAATAATATGTGGAGGCTTGTATGGTTTACCGTGTACGCGAATACCAGCTTTTCCATATTTTTCCGCCATTTTATCATATAAAACTTGCTTATCCGTGTTATCACCAGCATCAATTTGCATATCTGAAAATATTACAAGCGACATATCTTGCACATCTTCAGGAGATAATTTATTTTCTATAATAGCATCTAAAATCATATCAAATGCTGCATACAAATTTGTATTCATACCCCAATTAGCTCTTTTTAGAACCTCCACTTGTGAAACAAAGTCGTCAAACCCATCCAAATTAACCCAAGATGGAGAACTGCTAAAAGTTAGCACTCTTTTGCCTAGTATATTCTTTTCAGCAACACGAATACCCAAAGCTATAGCAACATTCATCGGATCTCCTTCCATTGATCCAGATACGTCTACCATTGCAATCATTTTACCAAGTGCTCCTGTTTGTGAAGCATTATCTCTCCATTGTGAATTCAATAAATCTTTTTCTTCTTGTGACCCATATCCCCTGAGTAATTCTAATGCTTGCTTAGTAAAGTTCTCAAAACCAACACGTTTACCTTTCACGTCTTTTTCACCATTAACCGCTTTTTGTATATGAGCTTTGAAATTACCTGCACACGTAACTCTATCTTCAGATTCAGGATATCTCTGTGAACCATCTTTCTTTACATTTAAAAAAGCTTTCTTTTGTTTTGAAAAAGAGATAGATGTTACCTTATCAAAATCAATATCAGACCAAGACCTGGCACATTGTTTAATCTGTAATGTATGTATTCTTTTATTTAATGCAGATAGTAACTTTCGGTAATCAGTTTTACATTTAAGAATAGCCTTTTTTTGTTGTTCAGGTGTACGTGCATAAAGAAGATATTCCTTAAAATAATTGGTAGCTAATGGTTCATATAACCACCTAAAGCTGGATTTCTCTCTAGGTACCCATTTTGCTGCTAAAGAAATATTAGAATTGTCGTCTAAAGCTGAAGTATTATTTATTATATCATCCTTATTTATTCTGTCATTAATTAACTCAATAGAGTACTGAATTAATGGATGAGAATTATCAGCACCAAGGCTTTTACAATAAGAACAAAAATATTTCAAATCTTTATAAGACCCATACTGATGTAATTTCGGGTCCCCTAAGTCAACTAAACATTTAAGCGCAAAAAAAGCTAATTTGGGATAGAATTCATACCACGTATGTATCATCATATATGTTAATGTATACTCACCTTTACCATCTATAATATCACGAGTATTCCCAATTACTTTATATAATATAGATAAATAACCCAATAGAACTTCTTTCTCGGGTAGAGTTGCTTTTAATAATTGCGTATTTATAGTTATAAGTATATTCCTTAAAATAACTCGCAAATTTAAAACATTTGTATCATTTGTTCTAGTTAACTGAAATGTAAATTGACATATTTTCTCTCTTAAACTATTGGACCAACCATATTCTATATGACCATTTTCGCCGATTTGTTTTTGCGTATGATTATCTAATGCGTTCATAATTGCTGTCATTCTGGTTGATATTAATAAATATATATTTTAGTCTTTATATCTCTTTTTTATAGTTTTTTTATTTGAACTTAAAGAACGTAAGTAGATTTTTTTGGTTATATTATTCGGGTCAGTTTCCTTAAGTTCATTCGATTTTTCATAAAAAATAAGTATTAAATCATTCAAATCGTGAAACATATTAATCGACTTTTCTAATTTTATTGCATCAATGTTTTTTACAGATGTCAGGAATGAATAATCATTCTCGCTCCTTAGAAAATTTTTAATGTCATACGGCTCTAATGTAATGTTGTACTTTAATAGTGACAATAGCGAATATTGTTTATCATTATTTATCAAATTTCTTTTAAGTATTCCAAGAATCTCTTCCCTTGAAATATAATTTATGGATGACAATAAATAAGACTCCTGTTTTATTTTATCTATTTCATTTTTTCTATTGACATAAATAATTTGTAAATTTATGTAATATATATCATCTTTATAGAATTCTTCATACAATTTATCTGTCTTCTCAAAATTATTTATCCATTCATCATTTAACTCTTCATTTAACTCTTCATTTAACTCTTCATTTATCTCCATATAATATTATAAAATGACCATATAATACATTATAATATTTAACTAATTTCATTCATATTCATATTCATCTTTATTATTTTCTATATTCCTCAACATTTCCTCTTCATATTCTTCATCTAATCTATCAAAATAATTATAATCATAATTCTTACACAAAAATTCCTTTTCATATTCATCATATCCCCATAAATCAATATAATCATTTGTTCGTTGTTCGTGTAAATCTACTAAAGCATTTAATACATCATAAGGGTCTACAAATATATCATCTTCTGTTTTATTATTTATTGTTGATTCACCGTAAACAAAGGTAGAACGCCTTGTTTTTGCGTCTAAACTAATTACTACACATCCTGGTTCTATGTAAATTTCATCCTTTGTATTATCTTCAGATTGTCTCGAATTCAATTTGTCTAAAAATGTCACATCATTTTGCTGTACTTTTTTTGACAAAGATGTTGTACATAATTCTGGGAAATTGCTCTCATTTAATAAATACAATTTCTTTTTTTCTACTACAGATTCTCGTCTCAATCCACCGGTATCATAATTATTTCTTTGTCTATTAAAATTATTAGGTCTATCTGCACGTGATGGTGAGACTCTATTTACATTATTATCGTTTTTGTTTTCTTCAATAAGAGAAGCAAAACGGGAGTTTGATTTGAATACATTACTCATTTATCTTTATTAACGCTGTAGTATGATATATTAATATGTATTTTGTTTTTATATATATTTATAATTATTATTTATAAAGTTATCCATTAAAAGCATTTAAAGATAATAATTTATATACAATTACCTCCTTACAGCAATCACTTTTAATTTAGTTCTACAAGAAAACTCGCGGATTCGTTATATATATTTATAGGAGGTTGTAGTTATATTATATAAAAAACCAAACAAACAAAAATCAAACCATATATACTTTTTGTGTATATAAAACCAACTTTTTAGTACAGTTTTAATTTAAAATTGAGAATTATTTAAAGATGATTTTACTTACAAAATATATTACTTTTAATGACAAGTAAAATTAAATTTACAATGCGTAGACAAAATGCAAAGCTTAATAGCCAAATTTTTGTCAAAAATAATCAATTATATAACCAGTCTATAATTAAAAATAGACAAACTAATTATAATAGATTAATTTATAGGAAAAATCATACATTTGGACCATTATTTGGCGGTCCAAATGGTGATGATAATGATCCTAATCGTAATAATCCGAATAGAATGGTAATAATGTTGTTAGCATCTATATGGTTATATGCATCTTCAAAATGGAGATGAACATAATAAATATTTATATTTATATTTATATTTATAAAATATAATTTAATAAAAACTTACGGAAAAAAAATAATAACAAACAGCAAAATTTATTATTATTTTTTATTATTATTTTTTATTATTATTTTTTATTATTATTTTTTATTATTATTTTTTATTATTATTTTTTATTATTATTTTTTATTATTATTTTTATTATTATTTTTTATTATTATTTTTATTTTATATTAATTATTTTAATCTAAATATCATCTACATTTATTAATTCACCATCATCTGATATAATAGCTAAGTTACCTACACGAGCTTCTATTACTTGTGCATCAATCAGTTGGCGATATTCTTCTGTTTTTTCATCACTGAAATCAAATAAATTAGACGAATCATCTGTTGTTTTAGAATTTTTATTATCATTTACTATAAAATTATTCCAATTAACATTTATAACTGTACTTTTTAATCTATCCTTATCAATTTCATTATAAACTTCTAACAGATCACAATTTTCGAATTTATCACTAGGAGTAGTCTTACCAGTAGTCTTACCGGCCTCCCATTCTCTTAGTCCTACCAGAATCCACGTTCCATTTCCTACAAAATTATCCCTTTTACCACGACCTCTAAATTTACCTCTTATATGACATAATCTAGTTATATCATCTATACAAATTACGTGACACATTGCACCACCTAATACTTTTGTAACTTGAGCATATACTTCAGATTCATCATGCGACAACCGCAATGCATTATTAGATTTAGCTGTAATAAATTTACGGCCTTGACCTTTTGTTTTACTTCCGCCAGTTGTATTTTTTACCATTTTAATTAAGATTACAATATGATTAATATTTATTATTCTTTATAATATAATTCAATTTTTTTATAATATAAAAAATAAAATTAATTCTATTCATAAACAAAATACTCAAGCTAAGCTAACTTTGAAAATTTCTTATCATAAATATATGGATTTATGTCGCAATAAAATATTCTAATTTATCTAATTCTTTTATAAATGATTCTGAAAAATCTATCACCGAGTTCTTATTATTTTCTTTATAGTATGATAACCACGTTCTTGTACATTCAATTTCCTGAATTGACTTATTTTGTACTTCCTTTTTCTGCTCATCTGGTTCATAATTAAATTCTTCGTAAAATGCTTCTAGATCATCATCTGTTTTAAATAATATTTTTTTATTTTGCATATCTATTTCACCTTGATATTTCATTATTCTTTCTCTCCAAAATGGAGTAAATGCCGCGTAATATAACCAATTATCATAATATGCCTTTTTTATATCCGTTTCGTCTCTCTTTAATTTAAATAATGAAAGATAATTATACTTATCAATCGGATATAATGCAGCTATTGGCAGAATTTTATATGCCGGTAAATTTGTATCTTTTGTTCCATCTGTTTTTTCAGATAAATCACTGTGAATTGTTTCATACATAACTACATCTGCTTCATCTATATGTATATATAGATTTTTACCTAATTTTTTATTAATTAGTAAAGCTTTGAAATATAGTAATTTTGATAATAATTTTACTCTTATATTTTGCAAATTTTTATTTATTAATAATTTAAATTCATTTTGTATTTTAATACTGTTTATTGCTAGACCTTTTTTAATATAATAAACTATAATAGTATCTAGTGTATGTAATAGGTGCTTATCTTCTATATCATCCAAAATAAAAGATGCTAACAACATATAATTTTCATCATCTAATATTTTTAATAACTCTTTTTTTGCTATACTATATTCATCCTTAATTTTATAACCTGCTATATAACTTTTATCAAATTCAAAATTTGTATAAAACATTCTTAATAAAAACACATCAAGAGAGAAAGGTCTAATAATAAAATTGTTAATTATCATAGCAATTATTTTTTCCTCGCCTAATTTCAGAATCTCTTGGTGTAAATGATTTTTTAATTTTGTATTGAGATATTTTTCAAAATTCGGATTTAATACAGCATAAAAATGATAATATATACTCCATAGTAATTCTGTTAACTCACTCGATAAACCGGAATAAAATAACTCATATGCCCAAAAAACCGCCTCTTCATCTTTTTTATTTAAAATACACATCATTAATGATAACTTTACTTCTTCTTTCTCGTAAAGATAACGAGTAAATTGTATTGTATTAATAGTATTTTCCATATTGTATACTTTATTATTTAATTGTTGCGTTAAACAATTTCCCATAAATAAGGTTATGATTAATAATTACTAATTACTTATCATTTTTAATATTATTACAAATCAATTTTTTATTTAAGTTTTAGAAATATAATTATATATAGTGAATTTTATCTCTTTCTAATATATATGCCACAAGGTCTAGAAAAACCAAATAATTGGATATCATTTGTTAAACAAGTTTACGAAGAAGAACACGATAAAAATAAGAATTATACTTATAAACAAGCAATGCAAGATGCAAGTGAGCGTAAAGGTGAGATGTCTATTGTTGATAAGGAAAAAAATGGAGGGAAAAGAACCAAACGAATGGGAACCAAACGAAGAGGGAAAAAGGGGAAGAAAACAATGAAAAGAAGAAAATAAACTACTACCTCTTACCTATAATAATTCAAATAATTTATTGATTTCTTTACACGACATTTGATCTATAAATGTCCAATTTGAAAAATCATTAAATAAACTACCAAATATTTCTTTCGTTGTCTCTAGACTTTCTCTCTTTGAAGGTTCTGGAAGAATATTTTTACAAAGTACAACTACCAATTTACTTATTAATGTTCCTTTAAGAGAGAAAGATCTAGATATATTACCAAATATATGTAAATATAAGACACTTAAACTATATATATCCCATTTATCGTTATATTCTAAAATATTTGCAATTATTAATGTTTTTGACATATTTACATATTTTTTTAGAAAAAGAATACATTCCTTTTTAAAAGAGTCAATGTAATTTTGAGAAAAAAGTGATAAAACACTTAAATTTTCCGTATAATTATTACTAATCTGATCTATTATTGTATCATTTAACGTATCCAAATTATTTTTTATTATGTAATATAGTACGTGAATTTCTAAAGGTTTATATGTGAAATTATCCATTTTTTCTATTATTTTACAAATATAACTCTCATTTAGCTTTGATATTTGTAGACTATATTTGAAATTTCTAATTATTGGCTTATCTCCACTAAAAACAATAGTTTCATTGGATAAATGAAAGAAACATATATTATTTTCATTTAACTTCATTAAACTAACCAATAAATAAGAAAAAGATTCCAATAGATTATGTATCAATATTTTAGGCTTATCTAAATTATACAAAAAATCATTAAATTCAATGCAATTATCATAATTATATTTAAATATTAAATATTTATTTATTTTATCACTTATATCACTTATATTTTGTTGTATATTTAATTCTTTCATTTGTTTCTCATTTACTTCCGCTATTTTGATATAATCATAATCATTTAAAATATTATAATTATTGGAATAATATGGTATTTCTTTAATTTTATCACATATATGTGCTTCGTTTACGGAAAAAAAATCATAAGCCACAATCTTATTTTCATATATTTTTTTATTTTCTCTCTTTTTCTTGAATTGAAAAGAAAAATGATTGGATATTTGACTTATTTCAATATTTGTATTCATTATTTATTATTATTATTTAGAAATTACCTTTATTATTTTTACTTACCTACTAGTTAATAGGAAATAGCGGTTTTTATAGGTTTTTTTAATTTTTTTTTTAATTTCATCCGAATCAGTAAAACCATTTTTCAATAAATTATTTATTTCCTCTTTTAATATATCCATATTTTCTTCACAAAAACGGTCAAACCCTTCCGACGGTTTATAATCTTTATTATTTATATTTGTTTTTATATGTTCATCCATTTGCTCTAACAATTCCTTTTGTACATTTTGATATACACGACGTTTCTGCGGCTCCTTATTATTCTCTATTTTTTTTTTTCTAAAATAATATCTCGAACTTTTAAACATTTTATCTATAACATTACCCTCATATCCCAAATTTATCAAGCGTCTTACTTCTGCATCTACTATATCTTCTTGTTCTTCTATCCAAATTTGCCACGCTTCTTTAAAATCTTTTCTATTATCATATTCGTGAATTTTTGAAAATTTATATAATTCTTCCGTAAATGCTTCCGTAAATTTATAACGATATATATTTATATTAATATCAGGGAGATTCTTATTATTTTGTGTAATTGTATCATCAATCTTTGACGAATTCTGTAATGGATAAAGGCTATTATCATCTGTTCTAATAATATCAAAATTGAAACAAGTATTATTATTGATTTGAGTAGCAATATCTCCTCTAATTTCAGATTCAAAAGTTGTAGTTTCATTCTGCATTTTACTTTTCGTATTAACTATCTATTTATAACTATGATTTTGATTTAATTATTATAAGTATTTTTTAATTCAATTTTTTTTAAAAATACTTATAATAAAATTACAACAAGCTAATTTACTTGTTACCATTATTAGAATCAGTTTTTTGTTCTTCTAATTGTACTGCCTCTACTTCTTTTAGTATTTTTCTTTCTATGTAATAACTTTTTAGATTTTGAATTTAAAATATTTCTTTTTATTCTTCTTTTCTTGGTTTTTCCTCCTAAATGAGTTTTTGCGTGTTGCATTAATTCATCGAAAGACATTTTTGCTAAAGGTGAATTCTTGTCTATATTTTTTGTATATTTATTTAAATCATATACATCGTCATTTCTGTTAGCCATTTCTAATTCTCTTTGATAACAATCATTTCTTTTTACACGATCCCAAATGGAACGACACGGTGAAGCTGAAGTCATTATTATATATTATGTATAACAAAAAAAATATTTTTTCATATTTTTACTTGAATAATAAGCATAACACCTTTTATATTATTTCATTTTTATTACCTTTATATTAGTATTACAATTACTGTTATCATTATTAGAGTCTTTTTTTTCCTCTTCTAATTGTAATGCCTCTACTTCTTGATACTGATAATCAATAAATATATTCTCGTGTGAACCAATTGGTTGTGCAACTGTGATTGCTTCTGCTATCACTAATGGAATATCCTCTTCATAACTCTGCACATTATTTTCTTGTTGATATAAAGTTAATGCTTCATAAAATGCTCTCACTTTTTTATTTATTCGTATTCGTTTAGCATCAAAGGAAGTTAAATACAGACCATCTAAACTTTTTACTCTCGATAACGCAACATACGTTTGTCCACATTCAAATATACCACTACCAACATCTATCTCTGCTGTGTCTAAGGTCGCACCTTGAGACTTATGAATAGTTAAAGCCCACGCTAAAATGATTGGCACTTGTGAAATACCAATACCTGGAATTTTATCACTTACCCATACATTACGTGTCATCACCATTTCAATTCCATTATTATATTTAACACGTGGACATCCTGTTATAACACAATATTCAGTAATAATACCTTGACTTCCATTACATATTAATGTATCCCCTTCGGTTGATTTTATATTTACAACACACATCACTTGAGCACCAATTTTTGCTTTAATTAATTTATCACAAATTAAGTTCGATGCCAAAAAGTCTAACTCTAATTGTATATCTTTATCACTATACTGACGACGAACTTCTCTCTCCGATTTTGTCATTTCAATATCTTTTACATATTTCATTTCATATTCTTTTTCTGCTGTTTGAAGCGAAGACATCTTATTGTTATTAATTTGTTCTACTTTGTTTCGTGTCGGATACAACTTGGTTGGTTCAACGATTAAATTTTTATCATATTCTCTACCTACATACTGAAGTAACAAATCATTTGATTTTCGTTTTATTTTACCTTCGCGAATTTGCTGTAAAATAGTCGAATAAATTTCATCTGTTTGCCGAAATATTTTTATCAATTGGATTTGACAATCTCTATGGAACACTGTATTCCAATCATCGCTTTCAAAACAGAATCGCTGTGTATCAGGTTCATCTTTATTACCTACTGGAGGTAACTGATAAAAATCCCCTGAAAATACTAACTGTATACCTCCAAATGGTTTATTATTGCCTCTCACTGCCTTTCCAATTTCATTTAATAAATTAAATAATTTTAATGAGAGCATACTTACTTCATCTATAACTAAAATATCTGTTTCTTTCCATAATGCTTTGGAAAATTTATTTTTTTTAATTTTTGTAACTAATTGCTCGACAGTACCGTTTGCCAATCCTACTCCAGCCCAAGAATGTAACGTTTTTGCTTTACAATTTAATATTACCGCTGCACAACCAGTTAAAGCAGTGACGTGAATATCTTTAAATTTCGAATATGCGTGTTCATATATCTTTCGGATTAATGCGGTTTTTCCTGCACCTCCAGGACCAGTGATAAATATGTTATGTCCTTGAACATATTTATCAAATGCAATTTTTTGTTCTTTAGATAATTCCATTTATTTATAATACATTACTTATCCTTATATTTAAATAAATCAATTTTTTATTTTAGTTTAAATTAATAGCGCTCATTCTAATATTACCATAATACAATTTTGATGAATCAGTGTCTACTCTTATTGCATAATAATAATTTCCGGTTGGATTAAAAGACGTATCAATTGCCTGATGGACCAGTATAACCAGTATAACCAGTATAACCAGTATAACCGGTATAACCAGTATAACCAGTATAACCAGTATTTCCAGTGTAACCGGTATAACCGGTATAACCAGTATAACCAGTATATCCAGTATTTCCTGTATAACCAGTATAACCAGTATAACCAGTATTTCCTGTGTAACCAGTATAACCAGTATAACCAGTATAACCAGTATATCCAGTATTTCCAGTATAACCAGTATTTCCAGTATAACCAGTGTAACCAGTATTTCCAGTATTTCCAGTGTAACCAGTGTAACCAGTGTAACCAGTATAACCACTAGGTCCAGTTGATCCACTTGCTCCTGTATTAGTAGCTATACCTTGTGGTCCAGTATTTCCTGTATTTCCTGTATAACCACTAGATCCCGTTGATCCAGTTGCTCCTGTAGGACTAGAATTATTCGTAAATTGTCTATATAATTGTTTTATGTATAACATTTTATATATTTATAAAGTCTGAATATAATTTATTTTGGATATAATATCTTAAATAAATTTACTTATTATATTATATGAACTTTGATTTGAATATTGATAATTATACTAAAGATGAATTAATTGAAATGTTTGAATTACCAGAAACATTTGATAAAAATATTTTTGATATAAAAGAAGCTAAACTTAAAGAAAGTATTATAAATAATAAAGAAATTAATAAAGATACACAAGTAAAAACGCTAAATTTTTTAATAAAAGCAAAAAACATTATATTAAATGAAAAACAAAATGGTTTAACAAAGTTTCAGCAAAGTATAACTGATTTTTATAATTCAAGTTATGACCTTAAAACAAGTAAATTAGAAAATTCAGAGGAACATATGGTACAAGTAAGACCAGAAAAACCATACTTATCATCCTACCCGAGTGAATTTTTCCCCGGTATTATCAATCCACTTAAAAAACGTACTATAAAAAAAAATTTAAATATTGATTCCAGATTTAGAGATAATTATTTTGCTACATCTTCTACAAACTATTCTATTAATTTGCCTACCAATTTTAATGATGTCTTACAAATGCAATTAGCTTCCATAGAATTACCGACTACTTATTATGTCATTTCAAAACAATATGGTAATAATTTTTTTACAGTAATAGTTAATGAAACTACAGGAATAATAAATATACCAGATGGAAATTATGACCAAGTTACTATTTATACAATCATTAATCAGCAACTTACAAATTTATCAATTACAACAGGTGAATTAGATTTTGCACACGTAGTGTTTTCCATTAATTTAACAAATGGTACTACAGGAAGTGCGCAAACTATTGTGGGTTTTGACGGTAATCAAACCGCGAATTCAACATTAGAGCTAAATTTTCAGGCAGACCGTTTTGGCATTGACGACAGAAATACTCCTTTACCATTAAAAATGGGATGGAATCTGGGATTTAGAAATGGTATATATACAAATAACCTGAATTATGTATCTGAAGGTGTAGTTGATTTAACCGGTCCACGATACTTTTTCCTAGTGGTTGATGATTATAATAATAATGTTAATAATAGTTTTTTTAGTGCATTTAACTCTTCCATATTAAATAAAAATATATTAGCCCGTATATCTTTAACAGCGAATACCTATGATGTATTGTCACAAAATAATCTAAGTTTAATTATGACACCTAGAGAATATTTTGGGCCAGTAAATATACAAACCTTAAATATACAATTATTAGATGAATATGGCAGAACAGTTGATTTAAATAATATGGATTTTAGTTTTTGTTTGACATTAGCAACCGTATATGACTTATAGATTCAAAATATTTTATTATAATGTATTAATAATATATTAATAAAGTATAATGGCTCATTCATTTAAAACTAATCCTGGAAGAACTGCTTTTGGTGTTTTTAAAGAAAGTCAAAATGCAGGTGATTATATTAGAAATAAAACAGCAACAACTACTTTTTGTAATCCTAATATATGTGTTCCGAGTAGAACAGTAAACACCGAAAATAATTTACTCCTATTACGAAGGTCAAGTAGATTAACATTTTATAAAGATGGATACTATTCATTTAATAAGTTAAATTTAAATATGAATTTAATTACCAAATTAGATTTATCAGAGGTTCCAGTGATACAAAGCAATGCTACTCCATTTGAAGTACCTGTTGATATTTCTAATAATGCAGTACCATATACAGATTATTTAATTGACCCGTCTGGTTTATTATTTGGTAATACAACGTGTGGTTTAAATAATTATCTAGATTTTGTTGTATATAATGCGCCTTATACGACAGAAAATCCAGGCAATATAAATAATTTGTAAGATAAATATTAAATTAACTAAATTTAATAAACTGTGTATAGGTATATATAATATGAATTTATTTGTCTATTTCTCATTTTATTTTTCTAAATTGGTTGATACTATAAAGCAGTTTAATAATTTTTCGATAAAAGTATTAAACGAATATGGTGGTTTTACATATGAATAAACAATTATTTTTTTACACCCATCTTTATTAACATGTGATTTGCTTTTTTGGAAATATTTCTATATTTTTGCCCTTTGGAACTATATTGACGTCCTCTAATATATGCAGCATAAACACCTTTAGAATTTATTTTGCACGTATTTTTACTACAAATTGGGAAAGATTTATGAGGACCTAAAAAACATTTTTGACCACATTTTTTAAGCATAACAGTGCGTTGATGTGCACCAGGAGAAAGTTTTTTCCATCCTTTAGCTCCTCGTCTATTTTTATGAGTAACTGGCATATATATAATATATATATATAAACTATTATGGAATCTGAAAGTAATATTGTTCTAGAAATGTCTTCAGTAATTATAGCAGAAGACCCATCTTTCGTTCAAATTCACAGAGAAATTACTGAATATGAGAATGATGAAATCAAACTTATTAATACTGAAAAAAAAAATTATGTTGTTAATAGTGCTGTTAATAGTGCTGTTAATAGTGCTGTTAATAGTTCTTATAACGGCAGTGGCAGTACAGATACATACTATAGGTCCGCAAGAAACCGTGAACCATTAGACGTGGATGAAACAGAGTTGGATGAAAAGATTTACGCCAAGTATGTAATATGTAAAACTTGTAACGTTTATAATAGTATAGCTATAAAAGCAACTCATAACATTGTATGTAGTTTTTGCGATACTAGTCTTTCACCAAATCAAAATAAGTGTATAATCTTCAAAACTAAGCAATATAATACAATTATTTCACATTTATGTAAAAGTTTACAGTGTAATGGATATAAATTAATAAAAATTATCAAAATAATTGAAGAAAGTAGTAGTACAAATAATAAATTTAAACAACTTACATTTTTACAATTACACGACGTTATAACAAATTTAAAAATAAAATTAGATTACCACTATTTTACATATCATGATGTTTGTATATTATTTAACGCATTGCGAATTAAACGCGAAAATGTATATATTATTCGGTGTGATGATTTAATCGAATGTATTAAAAGTAAATTTAACAAGACACAAAAAATCAAAAAAGAGAGAAAATATAATGATATGATAACTAAATCTAGACCTGTATATAATTATACGGATGATGATGATAATATACATAATGATTTTAGCAGTGGAGAATCAGATAGTACATTAGGAGAAGAACAAGAAGAAGAAGAGGAAGATGAAGAAGCTATTACAAATAGTAGTAATAATACAGATGCATCGTGTAACAAACTACACGTGATGAATATACATAAATACAGTTATAAAGAAGTAGAAGAAGATATAAATGATAATTATTTTGATAAAAATCATAAGCATTCCAGTTCTTTGGACATTTTAGCTACCTATTTGCGTGGTCAAAAGTTAATTTATATGGAATCAAAATCCTATTGTGAAACATACTTAAATATGCTAATGATGCCTGCAATATTAATTTCTACTGCCGCTACTATTTTATCAACAATAGTGAAAGATTATTATTGGGGTTCCTATATGATATCCGTTTTAAATGGAATAATCGCATTTTTATTAGCAGTAGTTAATTATTTAAAATTAGATGCTGCCTCAGAAGCTCATAAAATATCTGCACATCAGTACGATAAATTACAAACATCAGTGGAATTTATGTCGGGTAAAATATTACTATTTATTTCAAAAAAATCGGTAGATGCAAGTAATAATGAATATGAAACAATCGAAGCGAAAATGAGCGAAAAATTGTCTGATATTGAAAAAAAAATAGGCGAAATAAAAGAAACAAATCAATTTATTATACCAAAAAAAATTACAACTACTTATCCTATTATTTACAATACTAATGTATTTTTAATAATTAAGAAGCTAGAAGATGTTAAAAAGCGTAAAATTAATAATTTAAAAGAGGTTAAAAATAAGAAAAATTATTTTATAACCGTTATGAACGCTAAAAAACAAAAAAATAAAATGACATCCGTAAGAAAATTACAAACAAAAATTAGATTACTTTATGAGAAAAAAGTAGACTATGTAAAAGATATATTAATATTAAAATCCGCTTTCTCTATGATTGATGAAATGTTTATAAAAGAAATGGAAAATGCTGAATTGAATAAGAAATATTGGTTTCGTAGATATTTTTGTTTTAGTTATGGATTAAAAGAATTAACAAAAGACCCAAGGGAGTTAAATGATTTTATTAAAGATATTATGAACCCTTATGGCAGTGGTGAACCGAAAGACATTCATTTATTAAAACAGTATAATAATATTAAAAAAGAAATTGATGTATCAAATAAAGAATATTTTGCCACTACAAATAAGCTTATTAAAAATAATATTCAATTGACAAATAATATATTTAATAAAATGGAACAAGGATATATAATAAAACAACCAGAGAAAAGTGAAAAATATTTCAATATAAAACCAAAAATACTTAATTCATTTCCGTCAGTAATAAATTTAATGGGTATTGAAAAAAAAGAAAATATTAAAATTAATTACGAAAACTATGATGATACAAATGTTTGTTCTAGGCGAAATTCCGACTCATCCATGTCAGAAATGGACACAAATGTTTATAATTTGAGAGGAAGTATATAAACTATTTATTTTATAAGTATTTCAATAATAATGCTTATAAAATAAAATCCGACTTGCTAGAATCGAACTAGCTACCCTTTGATTACTAAAGGTTTTATACTACTACTACAGTCAAATGCTCTACCAAATGAGCTAAAGTCGGCTACTACTATTGTGCTGTTAAGTTTTGGTCAATTAAAGTTTTGATTTTTGGTTTATTGCTGTAACTTAACATAATATATTTATTTTTGAGTAACTAACCCTGCGTTACTATATTATAAATATAAAATGTCTTTAAGTTATTTTAAATACAATATTTATCTAAAGCTCATACTTCGTAAATTATTTCTACTTGCTCTTAAATTACCATTTGTATTTATAACACCGCTATTTGTTATATTATTTGTATATAACATTTTTGTTGATTTTATTTGTGCTATCCTATTACGCTGTTGTATTGCTTTTATTTTATCCTCTATCACCATTTGTCTATATTCTTCTAATGACTGAGGTACACGCGGAACTGTGACATTTGATGTATTAGCATCCTTATAATCTTTAAAATATTTATTAAAAATATAACTATGTTTTACATTTGGATCTAAGGGTTGGACTTGTTGCTGTTCTTGGTATGGCGCTTGGTATTGGTTATAGTTATATTCTTCATTATTATTATTATGCTTGATAGGTTCCATATATTGTAACACACCATTCTGATTCACAACTAAATTCATATTGGATAAAATATCATCGAATGAGACCTTCTTTCGTTTATTCTCTACCTTTTTTACACTTTCCCAATATTTTCTGGTCTTATTGTCACTCAATGCCTCATATCCTGTAATATCAAAATTACCTTGTGTATTATCACCTAAATTGTCTATTTCTGCAAAATTAATCTCCATATGTATATATTTACTATTATATTAGTCACTATTTTACATATTTTACATATTTTACATATTTTACATATTATACAAAATATAATCTGTTTTTAATATAAATATGCTTGATACATATATTAAAAATAGAGGGGTCTCAAAAACAATCATTCATAATAACAACCATAATGAGAGTAGTGAAGTTAATTGGGATGCAGATTATGATGGTGATAGTGCAAATATTTCACTCGATATGAAAGACAATGGACTATCTAAACATTACGATATTAAACTTACAAATGAAGATTTAGCTAGTATATTAAATGTACCCAGTGTAGATACACCTCTCAATAAACGACTGTTAAATGATTTTAACCGGGCTGAATGTTCAGAACCAGATATTTATAAAATTGAATTCGAGAATCTACAACCAAATGTTATACCATTTACAAAAAAATCTTATGACACTATGAGTGTGAGAGAACCAGAGTTAATTGAATATATTAAACCACCACACAAAAAATACACACATATATCAAGTCCATTACAGAACGAAGAATTTATTATACCTGTGAAAATTGATAATAAAACTATGGATAATTATAAATTTACACCAAAAAGACGCCACAAACGTATTAGAACACATAAAACGTATCATGTCTATAAAAAACCTAAATCCGCAAAATTTCGTAAAACATCACGCAAATACACTCGTAAATCTATCTAAATATGGTACACTTTAATAATTACTGGTTTTATTTATTACCTCCAATATCATTGTATCGTCTTCTGAATAACTACGTTTTCTTCTTTCTTCTTTATATAATCTTGAATATCCCTTATCCATTTTTTGAGTTATATAGTATTTAGAAGCATATAATATTCGTCTACTGTTATCATCGTAAATGTTTTCAATGTATATGTATTTTTTACTGCGTATATTTTTCAAAAAAACTATTAAATAACATATATTGTCATTATCAAATCCTACCGTAATAACACATTGATTATGAAAATTATTTTCAAACTCATAATCCTCATAAAACATTTTACAACCACATTTTGTAGCCAAATTCTGTATTTCATCTTTTATTTCTGTTACATTACTGTGTTTCAATACATTAAATGATACTTCTATACTATACCCCATTTATATTCACTAAATATTTTGTTATTTTCATAAAAAATAGTTCGAATTTTTATATTTTACTATTTTATTCCTCATTTATCATTTAAATTACAACTATTAACTTGGTACTTCATTCTTTTATCCCTTGCTACTATTTGTTATATCTATTTAATTTTAATGTAAAACTAAATATATATAAATGTCATTTAGACAATTTGGTGGATTAAATTATGCAGCTAAGCACAACATTGTCGCAAGTAATTATAATACTTCTAATAATTTATTAGTTACTCAAAATGTCGGACAACCACACTCTTATATCAACTTTGATAGTGATATTAGTGGTACTCTAAGAGTATATGGTGAATTCGATTTATCTGGCATTTTATATGTTAATGGATATGTTGACGTTTGTGGTAATTTAACTTCTAATACTATGCATGTTTTAGGACCATTTTCTAGTTATCAAGATTCTACTAGTGTTGTCCCTAAATTTTATATAGATACTCTAGCCACTGCTGCTACTCCGCATAAAGAATGCGCTTGTGCTACTACGCAGGATATTTCTCTTAATGGTCTTCAAATTATTGACGGTTATCAACTTCAAAAACGTGATAGAGTTTTAGTTAAAGATATAGAATATACTAGCGATGGTTATCAAGGTCATCCATATAATGGGATTTGGGTTGCCTATGATGGAGATTGGGTTTTAGCAGATGACTGGTCAAAAACTACAGTAGTATATGGTGCGTCCACTTTTGTTCGTTATGGAACACAAAATAACAGAACTACCTTTATACAAACAAATAAATGTCAAGTGGATATTACTTCAAATATCTTACCAGAAAGTAGCACGTTTACAAATTATAGTACATTTGATATATTTGGTAAATACGGTGCAGTTCCTGAACGCGGACTTGACTATGACTCTTCTACAGATATTTTGGTTGTAGATACAAATTTAAACTTTATTAACTATTTAGATAGTGTTGCATACAGTTTAGGTGGTCCAACTGGATCTATGGGTACTTTAAATATTGGTACAAATACTTCCTATGATGTTAATGTTGGTCAAGATGGCAAACTCGTTAACTTTTATAGTGGAATTACTGGTCCTACTGGATCATTTACGTCATTAATAGTTAACGGAGATGAAACTGTAAATGGAGTATTAACTATTAATGGAAAACTTATATTGCCAAATACTATTTCTAGCGGTACGGGAATATTTAATTATTTAACACTACTTTCTAATGGGACAATAGAAGGCAAATTAGGAGTATCTGGTACTGCATCTTTTAACCAATCTGTAACCGTTGGTGGATTAATTATTGCTTCCAGTGGTATTACAGGACCTACTGGTTCATTTACAGATGTAATAGTATCTGGTAGTGGAAATATAGGTAATAAATTAGGAGTATCTGGTACCGCATCCTTTAACCAAACAGTAACCGTTGGTGGATTAATTATTGCTTCCAGTGGTATTACAGGACCTACTGGTTCATTTACAGATGTAATAGTATCTGGTAG
>JGI25914J50564_10000086_pt1 | contig 26535 bp, 20 predicted proteins | sample LauGreSuBDMM15SN_2_FD_50564 | JGI IMG/M metagenome (IMG submission 50564) | reverse complement strand
GGAAAAGCGGTAAAATAAAAAATTGAACGATTTAATTTTGGCTTAAGTAAAATTTTACTAGCGTTGTGAAATTACTTTTAACAGATAAGTCATTTAAGACATGATAAGTATAAACTTATATGACTTCTATGTTTATTTTTTCTGTTATTATAAAATTTTTATGGTTTGTTTCAATTAGTAATTTTTTTCGTTCCTACAGAAATGAAGTCTTGATAAATTTAAGCAAAAAAATTGACACCACTCGATTATCAGAATAACAAAGCTCTGTTGAGTTTAATTAGAATATCAGTTACCATTAAAATTTAGTAACTATATTTTTATTTCATAATATCTAAATTAAAACCAAAATTAAGCTTTGAGTCTTTGGGTCTTTGTGGCAAAAAAAAAATTATGGTTAGTCTAATTAATTATACTTTTTTAAGTATTTTTGATGTTCAACCAAACTAAAATTTGCCTCAAATGCGTTGGACAATCAAACCAAATCCAGATCCTGAAAAAGTAAAACATTTATCCGAAACCTTAAATGTTGATTCATTTATCGCCCAACTCCTTGTGCAACGCGGCGTTAATAATTTTGATGAAGCACGTCAGTTTTTCAGGCCTGCTTTGCCCGATTTGCACAATCCTTATCTCATGAAGGACATGGACAAAGCGGTTGAAAGGATTGAAAAAGCAATTATTAATAACGAAAATATCCTTGTTTTTGGCGATTACGATGTCGATGGTACAACTGCTGTGGCTTTGGTCTCTTCTTATCTAAAAACAATTTCTCCCAATATCGCCACTTATATTCCAGACCGTTACGACGAAGGTTATGGTATTTCTTTCAAAGGAATTGACTTTGCCGACGACAATGGATTTTCACTAATTATAGCTTTAGATTGCGGCATAAAATCCATTGCTCATGTGGATTATGCTAACGAAAAAAAAATCGATTTCATTATTTGCGATCACCACCGACCAGGAGATGTTTTGCCCAATGCAGTTGCTATTTTAGACCCNAAAAGAGCAGATTGCAGTTACCCTTACGACGAACTTTGCGGATGTGGCGTTGGTTTCAAACTCATTCAAGCTTTAGGTCAAAACCGCAACCAAACCACAAAAGATTTAGTGCCTTATTTGGATTTAGTTGCTACTGCGATTGGTGCTGATATTGTTCCGATAACGGGCGAAAATCGTGTTTTGGCGCATTTTGGACTTCAGGTAATCAATTCAGACCCGCGCCCCGGAATCAAAGCACTCATTCACCTGATCAAAAAGAAAACTTTAGACATTACCGATGTTGTTTTTATCGTGGCACCACGCATCAATGCCGCAGGAAGAATAAAACATGGCAATCATGCCGTAGAATTGTTGACCGAATTTGATTTTGAACAAGCGCAACAATTTGCCTCCGAAATTGAATCCTATAATTCTGAACGCAAGGATTTAGACAAGCAAATCACCATCGAAGCATTGGCTCAAATTGAAGAAAATCAAGAGCAAAATCAATTTACAACTGTTGTTTTTAACGAAAAATGGCACAAAGGCGTAATCGGAATTGTGGCTTCAAGATTGATAGAAACATATTATCGTCCAACTTTGGTTTTCACGAAAAGTGGCGACAAATATGCTGCTTCTGCACGTTCTGTAAAAGGTTTTGATGTTTATAATGCGCTCGAAGCTTGTTCGGAATATTTAGAACAATTCGGCGGACACATGTATGCGGCAGGAATGACGTTGCAACCCGAAAATTATCAAAATTTTAAAAATGCCTTTGAAAAAGTAGTCAAAGCAACCATTCATCCGGATATGCTAGTGCCAGAAATTGCCATAGATGCTGAAATAAATTTTGAAGCAATAACACCAAAGTTAACCCGAATTCTGCAACAATTTGAACCTTTTGGACCTCAAAACATGACGCCCGTTTTTGTGACCAAACAAATTAAAGATACGGGATACGGAAAACCAATTGGACAAAACGACGAACATCTCAAACTTTTTGTAAAACATAATAATTCCGAAGGAATTGGCGCAATTGGCTTCGGATTGGGCAAAAAAATCGACTTAACAACCCATCAAAAACCCTTTGATGCCGCTTATTGCATAGACGAAAACGAATTCAACGACAAGGTTTCAATTCAATTGCGATTGAAGGATATTGTTTAGTTTTTGGGCGTGTTTCGGGCTTTCGGCTCCATCTTTTGGGCTGAACACCAGCCCAAAAGGATACCGCCTCTATCCCGCACGCAAATCGGGTGAACACAAGTTTATTTTTTAAAACAAAAAATATTACTTTTGCTTATCAATATTAAAATAATGAAATGAGCATTATATAGATTTGGTAAAAACTGCCAATAGTATAATGCGAATTACATTTGACCATTAAAAAATAAATAAGTTTTACAAATGAAAATAGCAATTGTTGGCGCAACTGGAATGGTTGGTGAAGTTATGCTTCAAGTTTTAGAAGAAAGAAATTTTCAATTTACAGAATTAATTCTTGTAGCTTCCGAAAAATCAGTTGGAAAAGAAATCGTTTTTAAAGGAAAAACATACCAAGTAGTTTCGCTTCAAACCGCGATTGATGCTAAAGCTGATATCGCTATTTTTTCTGCCGGTGGAGCAACTTCTCTTGATTGGGCACCAAAATTTGCAGCAGTTGGCACAACTGTAATCGACAATTCTTCGGCTTGGAGAATGGATCCATCAAAAAAACTGATTGTGCCAGAAATTAATGCTTCCACTTTAACTAAAGAAGATAAAATCATTGCCAATCCAAATTGTTCTACCATTCAAATGGTTTTGGTTTTAAGTCCTTTACACAAAAAATACAACATCAAACGGGTTGTTGTCTCTACTTACCAATCCATCACAGGAACTGGCGTAAAAGCAGTACAACAACTCGAGAACGAATATGCTGGCATTAAAGGAGAAATGGCTTATAAATATCCGATACACCGCAATGCTATTCCGCAATGCGATGTATTTGAAGACAACGGTTATACCAAAGAAGAAATGAAATTAGTGCGCGAAACCCAAAAAATATTGGGTGACAAAACCATTGCGGTTACAGCTACAGCGGTGCGGGTACCGATTGTTGGTGGGCACAGCGAAGCGGTTAACGTAGCATTCTCACATGATTTTGATATCAACGAAGTTAGAAATATTTTGCACCACACCGATGGCGTTGTTGTTCAAGACAATATTGATACGTTTACTTATCCGATGCCAATGTATGCGCAAGGAAAAGATGCTGTTTTTGTGGGTAGAATCCGCAGAGACGAAAGCCAAGAAAACACTTTAAATATGTGGATTGTTGCCGATAATCTTCGCAAAGGAGCGGCAACGAATACGGTTCAGATTGCCGAATATTTAGTTGAAAATAACTTGGTTTAAATTAAAATATTTCATCGCAAGTAAAAATTTCTTTTAATCGAATTCCTTTTTCGGTTTTTTCTACNGTGATTATTTGATTGTGGGCGTCGTGTTCAAGAAATAAATAATAATTATTTTCGGCTGCTTCGTTCAANAACANTGTTTTTTCGGGCATTGTCAAAAGCGGTCTTGTATCATAGCCCATCACGTAAGGCAAAGGCAAATGTCCTGCAGTTGGAATTAAATCGGCACAAAAAACGATGGTTTTGTCTAGGTGTTGGATTTTTGGCAACATCATTTTTTCGGTGTGCCCATCGACATAAAAAATCCCAAAATTCAATTCAGAGGCATGTCCAAAAAAAGAATTCGGATTTTCAATAAACTGAAGGTGTCCGCTTTCTTGCATTGGCAAAATATTTTCTGATAAAAAAGAGGCTTTTTCGCGCACATTGGGTTGCGTTGCCCATTTCCAATGNTTTTCGTTTGTCCAAAATTTTGCGTTTTTAAAAGCAACTTCATAACCTGTTTTGTCTTTGTTCCAGTTGATGCTTCCTCCACAATGATCAAAATGTAAATGCGTCATGAAAACATCGGTCACCTCATCGCGATGAAAACCATTTTTCGCCAAAGATTGGTCTAAAGAAATATTTCCCCAAAGGGAATAATAACCAAAAAACTTCTCTGATTGTTTGTTTCCCATTCCGGTATCTATCAAAATCAATCGGTTGCCATCTTCAATTAAAAGGCATCTTGCAGCAATATCGATTAAATTATTTTCATCGGCAGGATTGGTTTTATGCCAAATTGTTTTGGGCACTACGCCAAACATGGCGCCACCATCGAGTTTGAAATTGCCGGCTTCTATTGGATATAGTTTCATCAAGTAAGTTTTGATAATTGAAAAGTTGTAAAGCTTCCAAATTGGTTTTTTCAAATATAAAATATATTTTCAATTAATATTACAATTAAAAAAGGCAATTTCAATATTTAACAAAACGTTCTAGTTCCTCTTTAACACGTAGTAAATGATTAATGGTGTTAATAATTTGCGATAGAAAGCGTACTGTTTTTCCGGAAAAGAATTTTGTTAAGCCAAAATTTTCAATACCTCCTAATGCAAAAAAATGCATAGGATCAATTCGATGCGAAATTCAAAAAAAAGAAGATCACTGACCAACCCCTGCGAAGTTAGGNGAGTAGGTAATTAAAATAGCAAAAANAGAATGGGTTAATAAAAGACTGAGCTAAAAGAGACGGTAAACAGCTTTGTGGCGCAGGCATATTTACTCTTTAATAACTTTAAAGACTTTATTTTGAGTAATAAGTTTTAGTAAGTACGTGCCAGGTGCTAAAGTAGAGAAGTCTTGATTGGATAAATCCGTACCATTCGTAATTTTTTCGCCATTGATGCTGTACAGTTCATAATTATCCTCGCTGGAAACAGTGTTTAAGATAATATTCTTTTTAAATGGGTTTTGCACTACATAGATTTCGTTAGTACTCAAAAAGGAAGCTGTATTTAAGGCCGAACAAGTAATTCCGATTCCCACCAAATTTGCCATTTCATTGCATAAATAATTATAATTGGCAATAGCTGTTGTCGTCATATTTGCTGTTAATAAATTAGTAGTTTCGCTAGCATCATTAGTCAGATTGAAAAATTTTTCTGTACCGTTGGTAAATTTTACTAATTTATAATCAGCATTTCGGATGGTTTTTCCATCAGAAGCCAAAGGGGTAGTTCGAAATACTTCAGAAAAAGCCCATGGTCTTGTTGTTGTTGCTGTATTTTGCAATATTGGCATCAAGCTCTGGCTGTCTACTGTGGTCGTTGGAATTTGACTTTGCCAATTGGTATCACCAAACATTTCTAAAACAGTAGCAAATATATCTGCCGTATTTACCATGGCATCGCTGGTCCTGTTTGGGTTTACTATATCTGGCCCCGACACGATAAAAGGAACGGTTATACCTCCTTGATAAAGACTGCCTTTCGCTGGAGTTGCTTGTGCTACAGAAGCATCGTCACCGTTATCACCAATAAAAATAAAGTCGGTATTATCCCATTTTCCAACACTAATCAAATAGTCAAAAAAACGTCCAATTTCGTTGTCCATCGCTTCAACCATCGCCTGAAAATAAGGCGTAGGATTAGCTGTTATTTCCGCTTGAATCCCCGTCAAACCGGTATTTGTAAATAAGTTGGAGGGAGGTAATTGATAAGGAGTATGAGGTGCATTAAAGGCAAGCCATAAGAAAAAAGGTTTTGTAGCGGGTTGGCTATTAAGATAGCTAATGACATTGTTGACATTTTCAGTTGTAGCATAGTTTGTGCAGGTAGAATTTACTCCGTTGGTGATTTTTGTCCAATTATAATAACCATTCGCTTGTTGGCCGGGTTGTCCTAAAGCGCCAGTCAAGCTTCCTTCAAAATGATCAAACCCCATAGTGTTTGGATAATTGTAACCTATTGGCGCTCCGGTTGTAACATGCCATTTACCAAATAAGGCCTTAGAAATGCCATTATTATTATAAATATCTAATACTTCAGGAATAATGTTTTCATTGCTGTTAAGCTTTGGATTAGACCCATCAACTACATCTCCAACGCCAGTTCTAAAACTATATCTTCCAGTAAGAATTCCGGCGCGGGTAGGAGAACACAACGGATTTGACCAAGCATTATTAAAAACGACACCTCTGTTTAGCAATCTTCTTACGTTGGTAAGATGCACCGTATTGGGCCCATGATCTGGATAAATATCACAAAAGTCTTTTCCTAAATCATCGGCGATTATTAAAACTACATTGCGTTGTTGAGAATAACTGTTAATAATGCCTAATAAACAGACAAGCAAGAATATTATTTTTTTCATTAACGGTAATTAATTAAAAGTAAATCGCTAAATTATTTATTGATGATTACTTTGAAAGTTTTTGAACTTTCTCCATCAGCTATTTTAATAAAATAAATGCCATTATAAATAGCATCTGTTTCGATATAACAAGTTGAACTTCCTTGATAAAAAGTTTTGTTAAGTACTTTTTTACCTAATTCATCAAACATTTCAAGTTTTAAATCATTAGTTAACAATGAAACAGATTGAATTGTAATTAAATCAGCAGTTGGATTTGGAAAAATTTTAAAATCTAATTTTGATATATTAAAACCGTTGGTGTTTAATGCAGGGTTGTAAAGTGTTGTGCCTCCGGGTACTGTACCAACGTTCGAAGCGACATTTACGCCATAAAATTTTGGCCCTACTGCATAAGGATAGGCAGAATTATGATTGGCATCAACTGTTGCAAAATAACAAAATATCCCATTTGGATATAATGAAACTGGATATTCGGGCGTATTACAAACTCTTCCATTGTAACTATTTAAATAGGTTGGGTCAGTAGGATGATCTGTATAAACATAATCTTCTCTGTAATAACCCAAACCTCGATTTGCTGGATTTCCTGCAGGTGCACCAGCAGCTACAACCGGTCCGTTAGGTCTTGTTGAGCCAACAGGTAAATCAGTTCGTAAACTATAACTTGATTTCATTCTTACGATTGCCCCCGTTCCATTAGTATTTGTGTAAGCATAAGGCCCATAAATGGGAAATCCGTCGTAGGCAAATCCTATTAACGGTGAATGAACAGCAGGATTTATTACATATAATCCATCAGAAGCATAATTATTACAAATATTATTTATCACTACTAAATCTAAATTAAAAGCACTTGGGTTTTGATGGTGGTGATAATTTCCATTAGCAGGATGTGCTTTAGAGCAATCAAAAGCGGTGCGTTCAGCAACAATAGCATCTCTATTCCATACACGATCACCTGTCATCATTACATCACTAGAAGTTGAGACTTTCCAAGAAAAGGCATCTCCATAATCAAAAAGAGCAACACCATTAATAAAAACACCAATGTTTCCTCCAGTTGTATTTGTTGGATTTGATGCAGGAGTTGGATTTAGTGGAAATTTAAAAACCGCATTACGTTCCGTCGCAACTGGACTTGGGTTTTGGGCAAATGGTCCAGAAACATAAGCTGGAATGCCATCTGTACTCACATATACAAATCCGGTTGTTGTATTGTAATTTACGGCATGAACATTGGCTAATAGTGTCGGGTCGTTTATTGGCGTGGCGGGTAAAGATGTTGTGGTAAGATAATGACGACCTGTTATTCCAGTAGTATTTCTNAGCCAAGAAGTAATGATTGGATTGGTTTGTGCATTAGTTATAATTACAACTAAAAAAAAAATTAAGGTAATGCTTTTTTTCATTAGGAATATTAGTTTAAGGTTGGACTAAAATTGGACAATAATTAAATTAATTATTGATAATTATTTTATATGATTTAGCATCTTTAGCACTTGTTATTTTAACAAAATAAATGCCGTTATACAATGTGTCCGTTTCAATAACTGTTAGGGTGCTTCCTTGAAAAATTTTACTGGTTTTAACTACTTGACCTAACTCATTAATTACTTCAACATTTAAATCATTTTCAACGAAATCTGCCTGTACAGTAAAATAGTCTTGAGCAGGATTAGGGAAAATAGTTATGTTCGTTTTTTCAAAATTAGTAACTGTTAGAGGTAAATATGTTGTCGTTCCATTGACTGTAGTGGTAGAGGTGCCAAACTTGGTAGCTACCTTATTTCCATAATAGGTAGGACCAACGACATAAGGATAAACAGACGTGTTATTGGCATCTACCGTGGCAAAATAGCAATAAATTCCATTTGGATATAATGAAACCGGATATTCTGGAGTGTTACAAATTCTTCCGTTATGAGCATCTAAATACGTTGGGTCTGATGGGTGAGCAACATACTCATAATCTTCTTTGAAATAACCATTAAAAAAAGTCTGTGTCCCGATTACTTGATTGATCGCTGGACCATTAAGTCTAGTGGTATTGGTTCGAAGTTGATAACTTGACTTCATTCTTGCAATTGCTCCAGTACCGTTGGTATTTGTATACCCATAGGCGCCATAAATTGGAAAACCATCGTAGGCAAAACCGATTAGCGGAGCGTGTTCGTTTGGGTTTATGACATACAATCCTTCAGAATCGTATAATGTACAGATAGGAGAATAAGTAGTAGAAGTTGGACTGTCGTATTTGAAAGCACTTGGGTTTTGGTGATGGTGGTAATTGGTGCCCGCTGGATGTCCTTTTGCACAATCAAAACCAAGCTTTTCTGCTGGAATAGCATCTCTATTCCAAGCTTGAACGGCTCCCATTCCTCCCGGACACATTCCATTAGGTGGTGGTCCGCCACAAATACCATTTGTTGCAGTAGCATTATAGGCAACGCCATCTCTATAATCAAATAAAGATACCCCATTGATAAATACGCCACAATTACCAGCGTTTGTTGCTGTTGGCGTGCCTGTGTTTTGGGTTGGAATTAAAGGAAATCTATACATTGCATTTTGATCTCCCGCAAGATTATTATTACCATCTCCTGAAAAAATTCCAGTCGGATACGAAGGAATTCCTCGGGTGGTAACATAAACATAAGTAGCGTCGTATTGTACTTTTTGACAATTCGCTTTTACTGTCATAGTAATCGGCGTACTTCCTGATGCGGCAGTATAATATCTTCCAAAATTAGTGTTGTTTTGCAACCAACTTTTTATTATTGGATTGGTTTGGGCTTGCAATCCAAATGCCATTATAATAAGTAGGAAAGAGAATATTTTTTTCATGATGTCCACATTTTTTGTTTTTTGTTTAGACGATTACTATTTTAAATTCTTGCGTCTAATTTTATAATTTTATTTAGAATAAGCATATCTTGGATTAAAAAGAAATTCTTTATCCGTAAGGGTTTTTAAAAAAGCAACCAAATCTGTTCTTTCATTGTCGGTTAAACACATCGGTTTAGCTAATTCTTTTGGCAGCATTTTATTAGCTTGCAAAGAATTGTAATGTTTTACAACTTCAGTCAAGGTTTTAAATCTACCATCGTGCATATAAGGAAACGTATATTGAACGTTACGCAAAGTGGGTACTTTAAATTTCAATGAATCTTTAGAATTTTGAGTAATTCTCATTCTTCCAAAATCGTTTAGCGTTGGATCTAACTTCAAGCCATTGTATTCAAATTTATCGNTTTTAAACAAAGGNTCTTGATGACATGAAGCGCAGTTTTGCTTAAATAATCTATAGCCATTTTGTTCCATTTCAGTGAATTTTTCNTCTTTNCGCANNACTTTATCGTATTTTGAATTCGATGAAGTTAGAGAAACCACAAATTGTGAAAGCGCTTTTAGCATTAATTGGCCTGTGATTTTTTTTGTGCCAAATGCCGCTTCAAACAAATGAGGATATTTATCAGATTTTTGAAGTTTTGAAACCACATTTTCAAGCGTTTCATTCATTTCAACTTCACTCGTTATGGGATGAATGGCTTGCACATCCAAATGATTCACACCGCCATCCCACATAAAATCTTTTATCCAAGCTAAATTCTGTAATGATATAGCGTTTCTGTTGCCAATTTTTCCGTCGATTCCATGACTCAAATCATGGTCAACATGTGTAAATCCGGTTTGCTGCAAATGACAACTGGCACAAGAAATGGTATTGTCTTGCGATAAAATTGGATCGTAAAACAAGTTGCTACCCAATTGAAAACCTTCTTCTGTTAACGGGTTACGCTTGAAATCGTAAACTGGTTTAGGGAAATTTTTTGGGATTTCGAAATAAATTGGAGTAGTTTCAATTAAAAAAAAGCCTAGTGAAAATGCTATTCCTATNGATAANATAAAATATTTTAAATNCTTTTTCATTGTAATCGAAACATATTTACAGACAAATCTGCTATTTTCATTGCTTTTTGACCTGGAATCATAATAGAATTGGTAGTTTTTAAATCTACTTCGTCAAATAATTGAGCTAAATCTATAATCAAATTGACCTTGTCATTGCTATTGTTATTGGCATTGACATTGACATTTCTCAAAGCATAATTTGGTTTTAAATAACCACCAACATGAAAATGAAAATTATTGTTTCTAGTAGCACAACTGCTACTTTTTCCTTCAATTTTCATGTTGATAAAACCGCTTTGCCATGCCCAATACATTCCGTTTGTTGCGTCTAGATCGCCTGACATTGCTCCAGAAACCGAAGCTAAACTGTCCACGCCGATGTTGAAAGATATTTTTGAAATGCTTTTGGTTGCCTTTTTAAATAAATCAATTTTAAAAGTATTTTCATTTTCAAGATCAACCAAATGAAAACTGTTTTTTTCTATAAATGTTGAATTATCTTCAAATTGAATTGTGATTGCAGAAACATAAAATTTAAAAGTAGAAATTTGGAGGGAATCGGTTTTAGAATGATAAACTTTATTCAATTCTAAAGGTTCATTTTTCCATTTTAAATTAAATTTTACAAAGACAGAGTCGCTTTGAAATTGACCATTTGCCTTCAAAACAAAAACGAAAATAAGGAGCAGAAGAAACTGTTTTCTAAAAACCATATTAGATTTTGAATTTTAATCTTTAAGATTGTAATTTTAGACGAATTTTAATTGTTTTTCGTGCGCTAGTTTAATAAACGGTCATTTAAATTTCCTCAAAAATACTATATTTACAAAAAATTCTACAAAAAATGAAAAATTGTTTTTTTTTATTTCTTTTGGTTTCCGCTGCAAATTTTGGACAGAGTTTTCCAATTACAAAAGCGATTCCCACTACAATTACTAAATTCAACATTTCGTTTCAAGATGATTATGTTTGGCTAGAAGACATGAAATCTGAAACAACTAAAAACTGGGTAAATGCACAAAATGAAGTTTGTAATTTTCATTTGGATGAAATTAAAAAAAACAATAATATCCTTTCAAAAATTAAAGAATACAATGCCTATTCTTCAAATGGCCTTCCGGCAAAAAAAGAAGCTTTTTTCTATTCTCTTTACACAAAAGAAAAGGGGAAACCTTCTGTTTTATATTACCGTAAAGGCATAAATGATGATGCGATCGCGCTTTTCAATCCCTTCGCAATCTACAAAAATAGTTTTGCTGGCATAACGGATTATTCGCCATCTAAAAATTCAAAATTTATGGCCTGTAAAATCTCAACTGATGGCAGTGATAGAAATGAAATTAGATTTGTTGACATAGAAAAACTTAAAAATTTAGATGACGTATTAACAAATGTAAAATTTTCAAAAATCGTATGGAATCAAGATACTGGCATATTTTACAAGCGCAACAGCAATCAAAACACTTTTGCCAAAGATTCTACTTTTCAACTTTTTTATCACAAACTTGGAACCCAACAAGAAAATGATAAATTGGTATTCGATACTTCAAAAACCGGAAATAACTTCAGTTATTTTACCAAAAAAAATCGACTTTTCATCATTGAACAAAATAGAATAAGCGATATTAAAAATTATTATTTTATTGGTTTAAACAACAATGATTTTGTAATCGCACCATTTTTTGAATCAGATGATTCTAAAATGACTTACTTACACTTAGATAATGATAAAATTTACTTTTCGAATAAAGAATTCGACTGGGGAGAAATTAAATCTTTTGACATTTCTAATGCAAAAGTAGAGACCGTAATCGTTCCTCAAATTTATAATAATTTGCTTTTAGATACTTATTTTGAAGAAGATTATATCTTTTGTAAATACAAAACAACGGTCAAAAATTATATCATTGCTTATGATCAAAACGGCAAATTCATTCGAAAATTTGACTCGCCAGATGGAACGGATTTTGATTTCAAATTTTTTAATTCAAAAACCAAAGATTTGTACATCAGTGTTTTTTCAAAAACAATTTCTTTTCAAAACTTTACCTTAAATGTAGCTAGCGGAGAAGCAAAGCACTTTTATAATTACTATTTGGAACCAAAAGTAACCTTGTTTCCTTTGGATTACTTTACGACAAAAACAACCACTTTCAAGAGTCGAGATCAAAAAGAAGTGCCTATTACTATTATTTGTAAAAAAGGAACTGTTTTAGATGGAAAAAACCCAACGCTTCTCGAGGCCTATGGAGGTTTTGGTGTGGTTTCGGAACTTTATTATGATTCAGCTTTGCTTTATTTTCTCGAAAAAGGCGGTGTCTATGCTTTTGCATCCATTCGTGGAGGTGGAGAAAAAGGATTAAAATGGCATACAGACGGAAAGGGACTAAAAAAGCAAAATACATTCAATGATTTTATAGATGCTGCCGAATTTTTGATTTCGCAAAAATACACTTCCCCAGAAAAGCTCGCCATTTCTGGTGCGTCAAATGGTGGTTTGGTTGTTGGTGTTGCGATGACACAGCGACCAGATTTATTCAAAGTTGCTGTTCCAAAAGTGGGTGTGTTTGATATGATTAAATTCAAAAATTACACAGTTGGAAGTTATTGGGCAGAGGAATACGGAAATCCAGAAAGAAAAACAGAGTTTGAATCTTTACTGGCATTTTCACCTTATCACAACATAAGAGAAGAAGTGAATTATCCAACAACTTTAATCATTACTTCTGAAAATGACGACAGAGTTGTGCCAATGCATTCTTATAAATTTGCAGCACATTTACAAAATCGAACAGCCCAAAAAAATCCAATTTACATCAAAACTTTTAATGATGCTGGACACAATGGAAAAATCTCTAACTACAACAGTTATTTTGAAGAGAAAGCAGCATTTTATAGTTTCCTGTTATACAATTTAAATAAATAAATCAACGAGAAATTTTTTAATTGGTCTAATATCATTAAAATCTATTTTTAAATTTGTTATTATAATGTTATTGACTGTGCAAAAAGTTTAATTTGTAATATCTTTGCGGTTAATTTAGACAAAATCAATATAACTATGAAATGAGCATAAGAAAAAACATTAATTTAAAATTAGTGTTCTTGTGTGAATTACATATCACCTATAAAAATAAATAAAAACAAGGTTATGATTAAAGTATCTGATGACGCTAGTAAAAAAATCGTTGCCATGATGAACGAAGACGGTTTTAATGCAGACCAAGATTACGTTCGAGTAGGCGTAAAATCTGGTGGTTGCTCAGGTTTATCGTATGAATTAAAATTCGACAAATCTTTAGGTGAAAACGATAAAGTTTTTGAAGACAATAATGTGAAAATTGCTGTCGAAAAAAAATCTTTTTTATATTTAGCAGGAACGGTTTTAGAATTTTCAGGAGGTTTGAACGGAAAAGGTTTTGTTTTTAACAATCCAAATGCNAGCAGAACTTGTGGATGTGGGGAAAGTTTCTCCTTGTAAGCCCACCCAACCCTCCCCAATGGAGGACTTAAAAAAATAATATATAAAAAATAAATTCCTATTCACCCCTAGTAGGAGTTCCCCCTTAGGGGGTTAGGGGGCTAATATGTCAAAATACACAGAAGACGACCTTAAACTCGAACTTGAAACCAAAGAATACGAATACGGATTTTACACCGAATTAGAGTCGGAGACATTTCCTATCGGATTAAATGAAGACATCGTTCGTGCCATCTCTTTAAAAAAAGAAGAACCACAATGGATGACCGATTGGCGGATTGAAGCTTTTCGTGCTTGGGAGGAAATGACCGAACCTGAATGGGCAAATGTACATTATGAAAAACCTGATTTTCAAGCAATTTCGTATTATTCCGCACCAAAAAAAGCAGATCCAAACAAATCTCTAGACGATGTTGACGCTGAATTGTTAGAAATGTATAAAAAATTAGGTATTTCTATCAACGAACAAAAAAAATTGAACAACATTGCTATGGATATTGTAGTTGATTCTGTATCGGTTGCGACAACATTCAAAAAAACATTGTCTGAAAAGGGAATTATTTTTTGTCCTATTTCAGAAGCAATTAAAGAACATCCTGAATTGGTTCGAAAATACTTAGGCACCATTGTTCCTCAAAAAGACAACTTTTATGCGGCTTTAAACTCAGCAGTTTTTTCTGATGGCAGTTTTTGTTACATCCCAAAAGGCGTTCGTTGTCCAATGGAATTATCGACCTATTTCCGAATCAATCAAGCAGGAACAGGTCAATTTGAACGTACTCTTTTAATTGCCGATGAAGGAAGTTATGTTTCTTACCTCGAAGGTTGTACCGCTCCTAGTCGTGACGAAAATCAGTTGCATGCTGCAGTTGTAGAATTAATTGCTTTAGATAATGCTGAAATAAAATATTCTACCGTCCAAAATTGGTATCCAGGAAATAAGGAAGGAAAAGGCGGGGTTTATAACTTTGTTACCAAAAGAGGATTGTGCGAAAAAAACGCAAAAATTTCTTGGACGCAAGTTGAAACCGGTTCAGCAATTACTTGGAAATATCCTTCTGTAATTTTGAAAGGAGATAATGCCGTCGGTGAGTTTTATTCGATTGCCGTTACCAATAATTTTCAGCAAGCTGATACGGGTACGAAAATGATNCATTTGGGTAAAAACACCAAATCAACGATTATTTCGAAAGGAATTTCGGCAGGAAAATCTCAAAACAGTTACCGAGGATTGGTTCAGATTAGTAAAAATGCAGACAATGCAAGAAATTTTTCTCAATGTGATTCATTATTGATGGGAAATAATTGCGGCGCACATACTTTTCCATACATCGAAAGTAAAAACACTTCCGCTAAAATAGAACACGAAGCAACGACATCTAAAATCGGCGAAGACCAAGTTTTTTATTGCAATCAACGAGGAATTCCGACTGAAAAAGCCATTGCGTTAATCGTAAATGGTTTTAGCAAAGAAGTTTTGAATAAGTTACCAATGGAATTTGCAGTTGAAGCACAGAAATTGCTAGAAATTTCGTTGGAAGGTTCGGTAGGGTAATTACATAATATGAAAATTTCTTAATTTGAAAATGGAAGCCAAAGACAATNTAATTATCAAATTAACTTTTCAATTTGCTTTAGATATAATTAAATATTGTGAGATCCTTCAGGAAAACAAAAAGTTAATAATTGCCAATCAACTTTTAAAATCAGGCACGTCAATCGGGGCAAATATTAGAGAAGCACAAAACGCGGAAAGTAAAGCAGATTTTATTCATAAATTTAAAATTTCTGCTAAGGAAATTGAAGAAACAACTTACTGGCTAGAACTTTGTAAGTTTTCAGATGGTTATCCAAACGCACATAATTTAATTGAACAACTAAATAATATTTCAAGAATAGTCAATAAAATAATAATAACTTCAAAACTAAAATAATTTCCAAATTATCCAATTTCCAAATTAACTATGTTAAGTATAAAAAATCTACACGCTTCAATAGAAGATAAAGCGATATTAAAAGGAATTAATCTTCAAGTAAATGCAGGTGAAGTCCACGCAATTATGGGGCCAAACGGCGCTGGAAAAAGCACACTTTCATCCATCATTGCGGGAAATGAAAATTACACCGTNACAGATGGAGAAATCATTTTAGAAGGGGAAGATATTTCAGACTTTTCTGTAGAAGAACGCGCGCACAAAGGTGTATTTCTGTCTTTTCAATATCCTGTTGAAATTCCCGGTGTTTCAGTTACCAATTTTATCAAAACATCGATAAATGAAACTAGAAAAGCCAACGGAAAAGAAGATATGCCTGCCAATGAAATGCTGAAATTAATTCGCGAAAAGTCAGAATTATTAGAAATAGATAGAAAGTTTTTATCCCGTTCTTTAAACGAAGGCTTTTCTGGAGGAGAAAAAAAACGCAACGAGATTTTTCAAATGGCCATGTTGGAACCAAAATTAGCTATNTTGGACGAAACAGATTCTGGNTTAGACATTGATGCGCTTCGCATTGTTGCCAATGGCGTAAATAAATTAAAAAATGAAAACAATGCGGTTTTGGTAATCACGCATTACCAACGATTGTTGGATTATATCATTCCAGATTTTGTTCATGTTTTGATGGATGGAAAAATCGTAAAATCTGGCGGTAAAGAGCTGGCCTACGCGTTGGAAGAAAAAGGTTATGATTGGATAAAAAGCGAATTGGTTTAAAAATTGTTTCAAGTTTAATGTTTCAAGTTGCACAAGATAACTTGAAACCAAAAGAACTTTAAACTTTAAACAAAATAGATATGTTAAAAGAAAAATTACTTTCGTCTTTTATGGCGTTTGAAGAAAAAATAGATGTGCATTCTCATTTGCATGATATTCGAACTTCGGCAATAAAAAACTTTGAAAGCAAAGGTTTTCCAACAAAAAAGGAAGAAGCCTGGAAATATACTTCACTGAATTCAATTTTAAAAAATGATTTTTCTGTTTTTCCAAAACACGAGAATTCAATAGAATTTTCTGATGTAAAAAAATATTTTATTCATGAAATTGATACCTACAAAGTTATTTTTGTAGATGGGATTTTCTCCTCTTTTTTATCGGCAACAACCCACGACGGATTAGATGTTTGCTTGCTTTCATCTGCTCTGTCAAAACCAAAATACAAAGAAGCAGTAGACGAATTTTTTAATAAAATTGCTAATAAAGAGGAAAGTTTGACTTCGTTAAACACCGCATTTGCTAACGAAGGAGCATACATCAACATTCCTAAAAACAAGGTGGTCGAAAAACCAATCGAAATTATTTATTTTTCAACGGGAGTAGAAAATGCACTTTTGGTTCAACCAAGAAATCTGATTATTGTTGGCGAAAATGCACATGTGCAAATTATCGAAAGGCACCAAAGTTTGAATGAAAATCCAGTTTTGACCAATTCAGTTACGGAAATTTTTGCTCAAAAACGTTCGAATGTAGATTATTACAAAATCCAAAATGATTTGCAAACTGCTAATCTAATTGATAATACCTATATTGCTCAAAAGCATGAAAGTAATGTGGCAGTTCACACGTTTTCTTTTGGCGGAAATATGACAAGGAATAATCTGAATTTCTATCACCAAGGCGAAAGAATAGAGTCAATATTAAAAGGAATTACCATTATTGGAAATAAGCAACATGTCGATCATTACACACTCGTGCAACATGCTACACCGAATTGCGAAAGTCACCAAAACTACAAGAACATTTTATCAGACAGCGCAATTGGTGTTTTTAACGGAAAGATTTTTGTGGAAAAAGAAGCCCAAAAAACGAACGCTTTTCAGCAAAATAACAACATTTTGTTGAGTGATAAAGCAACCATCAATGCCAAGCCGCAATTAGAGATTTTTGCTGATGATGTAAAATGTTCTCACGGTTGCACGATTGGTCAATTAGATGAAAATGCTATGTTTTATATGCAGCAACGCGGCATTCCAAAAAAAGAAGCAAAGGCCTTATTAATGTATGCTTTTTCAAATGAGGTGATTGAAAGCATCAAAATACCAGAGTTAAAACAACGAATTACTAAAATTATTGCAANNAAACTCGGTGTTAATTTAGGATTTGATTTGTAAACAAAAAAATAGCCGTCATTACAACGGCTATTTTTTTTTGCTATTAATCAAAGATGATTAGTTGATTATTCCTGGAAATTGAATAGGATATAATGACAAATCTACAGGTCTGAAAGTAGAACCATAAGTGGCATTAATTGCCTTCATAAATTCATTGGCAATCAAAGCATAACCTCTTGGGCTTGGGTGAACACCATCTAAAGAAAATGCCCCTCCAGTTACATAAGTCGATGTTATTTGAAAATTACCAAAACGTATTCCTGTTTTGTAAACTGTATTTAAAACGGAGTTTGCATCAACAAACGCTAACCCTTTTGATGTTGCTAACGCCTTTATTGTGGCGTTGTATGCATCTGTTGCAATTTTCAACTCGCCAGCTTCACCAGCTGATAGAACTAATTTATCTTCAAAAGGATATGTAATTCCTTTTTTGTTAATACTTGCAGGAACACCAGGCTGTGTTGCTCCGATTTGTGCTCTTGAACTTAATAATATATAATCATAAGCTGTTGCTTGTCTTGCTTGACCATAGATTGCACCAAATGCAGCAGCAGTTTGAGCTCCCAAACTTGGTGTTAATGCAGCTGTTAATTGTGCAGATAAATTAGTTAAATATTCGTCTTTAATCAACAATGGATTTGATGGGTCTGGAATTAATTTAGATGATTTTACTAAAAGACTAATTCTATCCCCAGCTCCAAACGCTGTTAATGCTTGCTTTAAAGGACCATATAACTGAGCATTTAATGCGTCGATGCTAGTATCACCATTAGAGATAACACCTGCCCCTAAAACAGAAGGTTTTATAGGGTTATAAGGTACGGAGGTAAAAAATGGTATAGTTGTAATATCTGGAATATTGGCAATTACACCTTTTGCTCCTTTAGCAGTTAAGTTGTCCAATAAAGTGGAGTAAACGTTTGCAAAAACATTTGGATCAGTGATGTCGTTAGCTCCATAAGTTGCTGGATTTAAATTCCCAATTTGATTGATTCCAATTCCACCAGATGTTGCGTAAGATAAAACATCATTGTTTCCAATCCAAAGCGAGAAAAATGTTGCGTCTTGTTCTATTGCGTCTGCTAGAATAGTGTTATTTGGGCTTTTTGCAAACCTTACAAAATACGGATTTGCAGCACCTGAAGGTACTCCTGCAACATTTCCATAACCAGGAGCTAACAAATGAAAGCTTTTTGCGCCAGGAACACCCATATTATTGAACGGACCTGTCAAAACGGAAGTAATTTCTGTTTTTGGCGTTCCTGCAACATTTGCAGGAGCTACACCAGTAAAATACAATCTAGTTGGTTGAATTGGAAAACCTCCTAACAATAATCCACCTAAGTTATCGTCTCCACAAAAAGGAACTTTAAATTCTCCTCCTCCTACTTTAGCAAATTGCTCTGCCAAAATACTTGGATAAGAACCTTCCTGACCTTTTTTGAAAAGTGCTCCATCACTGTAGCCAGCGGTTAAAGAATTTCCTAAAGACACGTATTTTGAAAAATCGGCTGTTCCTGCCGTAACTGGTGCTTCAACCACTACGTTATCACCGTCATCATTTTTACTACACGCTACAAAAGTTAATGAAACTAATAGTAGCCATTTGAAATTTTTTATCATTTTTTTAAATTTTAAATCAATTAATAATTAAGGATTGATTGTCCAAGAAACAAACATTTGCTGTCCAACTGCACCTGCACCAATAACTTGAATATAGTCTTTTCCAAATAAATTAGTTGCGCCAATTTTAAATGTAGATTTCATTTGCGGAACGGTATAATTGATTTGCGCATCCATAACAGTGATTGAATCTACCATACCATCTACAAATGATGATTGCCACAAATAACCATCGCTCCAGCGGATATTAAAGTTAAATCCAAAGTTTTTAAATAAAGCAGTATTTCCTAAAGATGCTTTCACTCTATGTTTTGGAGTGTTGAATCCTGGAATAAAACTTGGATCTTTTGCTTGATCAAATTTAAAGTCTGCATAGTTATAATTTGCCCCTAATTCAAAATTTTTGTACACTTTTTTAGACAGTCCGAAACCAACACCCATAGAAGTAACTTGGGTTTTTGAATTGGTATAAATTTGATAAACTCTTCTGTCACCGTTGGCAATCGCAGCATAGGTTTTTTGTACTTCAGCATTTGCGATGTCAGTTCCAACAGTGCCATAATAAGGTGTAATTACTCTTGCTTGATTTAAGAAGTCATTATACATATTATAATATCCATTAAAATCTACTGACAGATCATTGTTAATTACTGATCTATAACCTAATTCAAGAGCTTGAACTCTTTCTGGTTTTACTAAACCAATAGATGCTACTTGTAAATCTGCAGGGTTTTGAGACACTCCAAAAGCTTGAACTGATGCTAATGTATAGGAATTGTTATATGCCTCAACTCCAGATAAAGTTACAGTTGAAGGAAATCCCAATGCCTGACCAGAATCACTTACCACTCTATCTTCAACAAATCTTGACAAATTGTCTGGCGCAGATCCAATTAAAGCTACCGGGCCAAGATCTAGACCAATATATTGGTCTTGGGTTGTTGGGTTTCTAAAACCGGTCTGGTAAGAAACTCTAAAGTTATGTTTCTTTGTTGCTCCAGCAGAATAAACGAAAGCAACTCGCGGAGAAACAAATCCTTTAAAGTTTTGACTTTTATCGTACCTAACAGAACCAGTAAATTTCAATCTTTCTTCGGCCAAAAACTTTTTAGATAATTGTGTATAAGCACCAAATTCATCATATTTAATTGGTCCATCAAAATCTGTAAATATTGTTCCATTAGAATTCATTTCATATCTTCTTGCTGAACCACCAACTTGAATTTCTGCAACTTTAACTATTTCTTTAAAGTTATAATTTACATCTGAGTGATACAGTTTTGATTGATCTTGAAATTTGGCACCTTCCGTTAAATTAGGATTACTAATTACATTTGCTAATGCATTTTGAAATGCTGGAGTTCCTGCTTCAAAACGAGGTTTTCCAACTGGCGCTGTTGCAAATTGAGGTAACCCTTGTAAACCTGCTGGTACTATATTATAATCAGCGAATTGTCTTGCATTTGCAGCAGAAACATTGGCGTCTGTGCCTAACACCGCTCCAGACAATTGGTATGCAGTTGCATAGTTAGTAAACCATTCCGTATCTGTTTTTGCAGCTCTGTTGACATTCCATGCAGCAAAACGCATGTCGTATGAATCTCCCGCGTCTTCTGATGTCATATAAGCTCTTGCGAAAAAGTTTTTACCTTTTACTTCGAATTTAGTTTGCGACATGTAGAAATTTTTAAGTGCATAACGATTTGCTCCTTGATAAATGGTATTTCCAAAACCTAATTTATGTTGTAAAATGATTTCAAAATCGTTGGCAAAAGGTTTAAAGTGCATAGAAAAATCTGCTTTTACACTTTCAATTTTATTGTCTGTTAAATCTTGTTCTCGGTAACCGGTCCTGCTAATTTGGCCAACATTTTTTATAAATGTAGTAACTTCATCACCATAAAGATTCAATCCGTCGTAGTTTTGATTCATGGCATGACCGACAGACCCACCAGTTACGCTTCTTTGATCTGCGGCAATCCATTCTGAAGCTTGCATAAACGTAAAATTGGCTTTCATTGCAAAATGCGGTGTAAATGCTTTTGCAGCTCTAATGCCAGCATCCCAAAAATCATTAACTCCGGCTACTTCTTGGTTTGTTTTACCATACTTTACATACGATGAAATACCTTGTTTTGTAAATGGGCTTTTGCTGTTCATGAATAATATTCCATTAAAAGCATTTGCTCCATAAAGTGCAGAAGATGCTCCAGGAAGAAGTTCCACATTGGCCACATCTATATCTGAAAGCCCAATTAAATTACCTAAAACAAAATTTAATGCTGGCGATGAGTTGTCCATTCCGTCAACCAATTGCATAAATCTAGTGTTTGCCACTGTTGAAAAACCACGTGTGTTAATTGATTTAAAAGAATAACTACTCGTGTTAAAATGCACTTCTTTTAAGTTTTCTAAACCATCATAAAAAGTGGCAGAAGTGGTGTTTCTAATTTCTTGTTGACCCATTCTTTCAATGGTTACAGGAGATTCAATTACTCTCTCAGGAGTTCTAGAAGCCGAAACAACAATTTCGTTTAGTTTGGTTTCTTCTTCCTGAAGTTGTATGTTCAATTTTTGATTGTTTGAACCTACATACACTTTTTGAGTTGCAAAACCAACATTTGAAATTTCTACCTCGAAAGGCGGTTTCTTGGTTGTGCTTAACATAAATTTTCCATCAGCATCAGTAATGGTTCCATTTGATGAGCCAACAATCGTAACATTTGCGCCCGAGACTGGCTTGTTGTTAAAATTTTTGACTGTTCCGGTTATTGCATTTTGGGAATAAGTTATTCCGCAAAAAAACAATGATAACATAAATAAATACACTTTCATATTTTTGAGTTTTGTTAGTTTATGAAGCCAAATTACAAATAATTTTTATATCAATAGAATTTCATTGATAAAATTTCACTATTAATATTTATTTTTTAAAATTAATGACAATTCTATATTTAATATTTTTTATGAAATCATTAACAGATTTGGATTTTGAATAAAAAAAATACTATTCAAACATACCAAACCAATAAAAATCAATTGAATTACAAAAAAATTAACAAAAAAATTAAACTCAAACTTTCAATTGACTTTAATTTGTTTGGTTTTCTGGTAAAGATTTAGTTTCAATTAAATTATTAATTGTTGATGATAAGTTGTCTCAAAAATTCTTTAAAATAAAGGGGGCATAAAGCAAAATAAAATTACACTTCAATATTCAAAAAAAATATTTTAAAAACGATCTTGTTTCCTTCTAAACATTTCTTAAAAAAGTATTAAAACTAAAATCTTAATAAATTGTTTACTACTTTTGGTCAAATAATAGTGAATAAATAATGAAAAATATCTACTCTTTCGCAATGATTTTGCTGGTTTCAATAAGTTTTGGGCAAGGCAAAAAATCTTCGTTTGATGAGTTGGTTGAATCTGAAATGAAAGCAGCAGCCAAATTCACCAACATCACCGTTAATCCTAATACTCAAAATTATGATGTCACTTATCATAAACTAGAAATTGCTGTGAACCCAAGTGTTTATTCATTGAGCGCAAAAGTTACTACCACTTTTAAAGCGTTGTCAGACATGAATACGGTTACTTTCGATTTTTCTAAAATTACCAATACTAGTGATCCCAACTACGCAAACCGAATTCTCGTAAGTAGTGTAAAACAAAACGGAGTAGATTTAAGTTTTTCTCACAATAACTCTAACGAGTTGGTGATCAATTTATCGTCAATATTGACGACGGGAAATCAAACATCAGTAGAAATTACTTATGCTGGAGCACCAGCAAATTCTGGTTTTGGTTCTTTTGTTCAAACACAACATAATAACGCCAACATCATTTGGACACTTTCTGAGCCATTTGGCGCAATGGATTGGTGGCCTTGTAAACAAGACCTGAACGATAAAATTGAAAGCATAGATGTTTACATCAAAGCACCATCGCAGTTTACAAGCGTTTCAAACGGAATAGAACCTGACCCGCCAGTTACAACAGGACTTTTTAAAACATTTCATTTTCACCATGGCTATCCAATTCCAGCTTATTTAGTGTGTTTTGCAGTTACCAACTACAGCATTGTTAATCAAATTGGTGGAACTGCACCGAATACCTTTCCAATAAAAAATTATGTTTACCCCGAAGATTTACCATTTGTGCAAGGGCAACTTGCTCAAACTCCATTAATTTTAAATTTATTTGAGAACTTATTTGAAATTTATCCTTTTCATAACGAAAAATACGGACATGCTCAATTTGGTTGGGGTGGCGGCATGGAACACACGACAATTTCGTTTATGGCTAATTTTGAGCGACAGCTTGTAGCGCACGAAATGGCACACCAATGGTTTGGAGACAAAATAACTTGTGGAACATGGAAAGACATTTGGTTGAACGAAGGTTTTGCAACTTATGTTGCTGCTTTAGTAATTGAGAATTTTGATGGCCAAGATGCTTTTACCGCAGAAAAATCGAGCATGATAGATTACATTACGCAAAGTCCTACGGGTGCCGTTTATTTAACCGAAACAGAGGCAACAAATGTTAACCGCATTTTTAGCTCAAGATTAAGTTATGACAAAGGCGCAATGGTGTTGAACATGTTGCGTTTTAAATTGGGTGATGTATTGTTTTTTCAAGGAATAAAAAATTATTTAGCAGATCCAAATTTGGCTTTTAATTATGCCATAACAACAAATCTACAAACGCATTTAGAGGCAGTTTACGGAAGTAGCTTACAAGAATTTTTTAATGATTGGGTTTACAAACAAGGCTACCCAAGTTATACAATTATTGCTCAAAACGTTGCTGCGGGTCAGGTGAAATTCACCATTAATCAAACACAATCCAATTCAAGTGTTTCGTTTTTTGAAATGCCATTGCCAGTCAGGGTTTTTGGCGCAAACAACCAACAACTGGATTTGATTTTGAACAACAATTCTAATGGAGAAGTCCTATTTCAAAATGTGCCATTTGTTGTTACATCTTTAGCATTTGATCCAAATAAAAACATTATTTCAAAAAATAATTCGGTTGTTTTAAATGTTAAAAACATTGAACTAGAAACTTTAAAATTATTTCCAAATCCTAGCTCGAATACTTTAAAATTGTCTTTGCCAATTGAAGTGATTTTAGAAAAAGCAACTTTTTACAACTCAATTGGTCAGATAGTTAAATCATCAAAAAACGAAACGACTTGGAATGTAAACGATTTGTCAAATGGTATTTATCTTTTGGATTTAGAAACGAATTTCGGCGTGAAACAATTGAAATTTATTAAAGATTAGTAAGCACTAAATATTATTATGATAATGATTATAAGACTAATATGACTTATACATTTCTAAAAAAACTTTAAAATTTACTATTTAATAATTCTATCGAATTTTTGTAAAAACACAAAAAACATATAAGTCAGATAAGCTTTTTTTGTTTAAATTCTTTATTTCTAAAGTATGAGTAATTCAACAAAAACCGAATTAAAAGAATTGATTTATAAGGTGAACGGCGCAGCAATCGAAGTTCATAAGGTTTTAGGGCCAGGCCTTTTAGAATCTGTTTATCACCAATGTATGATGTTGGAATTAGATTTAAGAAATATTAAATATGAGTCCGAAAAAGTTGTTGAAGTAGCTTATAAATCGCATAAATTAGAAACAAAACTCCGCTGTGATTTGTTTATTGAAAACGTGTTAGTTGTTGAACTAAAATCGGTTGGAGACGTGCCTTCCATTTTTGAAGCTCAGATTTTAACCTATATGAATTTGCTTAAAGTACCTGCAGGTTTATTGATTAATTTTAATGTGAAAAACATTTTTTACGAAGGTCAACAAACCTATGTTAATGAAATTTATAGGTCACTCGAAGATTAAAACACCTTATCATAAACGCACAATTTTATAACATAAATCAAACAAAACTTATTTGACTGATATAATAAAAACCCCTATGCAAATATTTCGTAAATATTAAAAACTCAAATGCTTACAAAACTTACATGCCTTATATGTTTAAAATTCAAATAGCCAAAGTAATAAATGTTGAATAAAACTTTCTACAGCAACGGAAAACTGCTTATAACAGCTGAGTATTTGGTACTTGATGGTGCAAAAGCGTTGGCGCTACCAACAAAATTTGGTCAAAATTTAAACGTAAAAATCGGCTCAAAGCAACAAATTGTTTGGAAAAGTTTTGATGCAGATGGAACAATTTGGTTTGAGGATATTATTTTATTTTCAGAAATTAAAAACTACTCTGTCTCAGAAAATCAATCAGAAAGAAGCGTTTTGATTAAAATTCTTCACGAAAGTTATCTAAAAAACCCGCTTTTAATTGACAATTTCGACGGTTATCAAATTACAACCAATTTGACATTTCCAAAATTTTGGGGTTTAGGAACGTCTTCCACTTTAATCAACAACATAGCACAATGGTTCGAAATTGATGCGTTTGAATTGTTAAAAAACAGTTTTGGCGGAAGTGGCTACGACATTGCCTGTGCGCAAAACAATTCTCCGATTTTATACCATTTAGAAAATGGCTTTCCTAAAGTTCAAACGACCAACTTTGAGCCAAAATGTATAGAAAACCTTTATTTTGTCTACCTCAATCAAAAACAAAACAGTAAATCCGCTATCGCAGCTTATTATAAAAAAAGTAAAAACAAGTGTGCTATTATTGAAAAAATCAACACCGTAACAAACGCTATTTTAATTGAAAATGATTATGAAAATTTGAGCCAACAATTACAAGCTCACGAAAATAATATGAGTGAATTTTTAGAAATCCAAACCGTAAAAAACAAATTATTTTCTGATTTTGATGGTGTTATAAAAAGTCTTGGCGCTTGGGGAGGCGATTTCGTTTTAGTATTATCAGAAGAAAATCCAAAAAAATATTTTAACGACAAAGGTTTTGAAACCATTTTGAGTTATAAGGAAATAATTTTGTAAAAACTTAAAATCCTTTGTTTTTACAACAAAATTCACTACTTCAATTAGAACATTTCAATTATATTTGCAATTTAAATTCTATCCCAAAAACTAATGGGACTAAATTCTAAATTGCATAATGAAACATACAAAAGTTAAAGATTTACTTGAAAGTACCTCAACATTAAGCCAAATCAATGCAAAAGGTTGGGTAAGAACATTTAGAAATAATCAATTTATTGC
>JGI25914J50564_10000079_pt1 | contig 27612 bp, 24 predicted proteins | sample LauGreSuBDMM15SN_2_FD_50564 | JGI IMG/M metagenome (IMG submission 50564) | reverse complement strand
GCGGGCGAACACCCGTTTAGCTTCACTGTCGATGGGGTCTGTTTTGGAGTCAATATTTGCGAAGACATCTGGTTTGCTGCGGCGCCCGAGGCGGCGGCTCAGCAGGGCGCGCACACGCTGTTGGTGCTCAATGCCTCGCCTTATAGCCTCGGTAAATACGCGCAACGCCTTGAAATTGCGCGTCGCTGTGTCAGCCGCACCGGCTGCTCGCTGGTATATGCCAATTTGGTTGGTGGACAAGATGAACTCACCTTTGATGGGGCGTCGTTTGCCATGGATGCCAGCGGTGCGCTCGTCAACAGACTACCTGAGTATACGAGTGCGCTAAGTTTAATTGAGGTTTCGAGCGATAGCAGTATGGTCGCATGCATATCCGCCGCCCCTGGCTTGGTCGCGCAAGCGATGGCGCCCGAGCTTGGGCTTGAAGCGCAAGTCTGGCAGGCGCTCACCACCTGTTTGGCCGACTACGTGAAAAAGAACGGTTTTCGCACGGTCATTCTAGGTTTGTCAGGCGGGATTGATTCGGCCGTGGTGATGGCGATCGCCGTGGATGCCTTAGGGGCCGAAAACGTTCATGCCGTGATGATGCCCTCGCGCTACACCGCAGACATCTCACAGATCGACGCGCGTGACATGGTAAAGCGCTTAGGCGTAGGTTATGAAGAGATCGCGATTGCGGATTTGGCTGCAGGTTTTGACCAAGTTTTAAGCCCGATGTTTGCAGGCAAGGCTTTAGACGCCACCGAAGAAAACATCCAAGCCCGCTTGCGCGGGATGTTGCTGATGGCTTTATCTAATAAATTCGGTCATCTCGTGCTCACAACGGGTAATAAGTCTGAACTTTCAACGGGTTATTGCACGCTCTATGGCGACATGGCGGGCGGCTTTGCCGTATTAAAGGATGTGGCCAAGACCTTGGTCTACCGCTTGGCGCGCTGGCGCAACACGCTGTCTGAGGTGATTCCCGAGCGCATTATTACGCGTCCGCCCTCAGCCGAGTTGCGCCCCGACCAAACCGACCAAGACAATTTGCCAGAATACGACGTGATTGACGGTATTGTTGAACGCTATATTGAGCAAAATCAGTCTGCGGCGCAGATTGTGGCCGCTGGCTTTGCACCTGCCGCGGTTGAGCAGATCCTGCGCTTGATTCGGATCAATGAGTACAAACGCAAGCAAAGCCCGCCCGGCCCCCGCATCACCAGTCGCGCATACGGACGAGATTGGCGTTATCCTTTGTCTAACGGTTTCCGTGAAACTTTTTAATTTTTTTGCACAGGATCTACCTTGAAGCAAGTTACTGCAATCATTAAGCCTTTCAAACTCGACGAAGTCCGCGAGGCATTAGCCGAAGTCGGCGTTAACGGCTTAACCGTGACAGAAGTCAAAGGTTTTGGTCGCCAAAAAGGTCACACAGAGTTGTACCGTGGCGCTGAGTATGTGGTCGATTTTTTACCTAAGATCCGGGTCGAAATGGTGATCCCTGATGCAATGGTTGACGATGTTATTGAAGCGATCGTCAAAGCGGCCCGTACCGGCAAAATTGGTGACGGCAAGATTTTTGTGATGCCGGTCGAGCAAGCCATTCGTATCCGCACCAGCGAGAGTGGCGACGCCGCGCTTTAACTCGTAAAAGCTTTGCTACCTGGGCGCCGCAACACATGATGTGTCGGCGCCTTTAATTTTTTATCTGAGCCCATTTTTATGAAACAGTTCGATTGGTCAAATCCGTATCCTTCAATTCGTATCCCCGTATTTGCGCGTAACGTGGTCTCGACCTCACATCCGCTTGCGGCGCAGGCTGGTTTACGGATGTTACTGAAGGGTGGCTCTGCGGTTGATGCAGCCATCGCCGCAGCCGCAACGATTGCTCTGGTTGAACCTGTTTCCTGTGGCCTAGGTGGTGATGCGTTTGCCATCGTGTGGGATGGCAAAACCTTACAAGGCTTGAACTCGTCGGGCTATGCCCCTCAGGCCTGGAACGTTGATTACTTTAAAAACAAATACGGCGTCAACGAAAAGGGGCTGGCCAACGCCCCCAAGCGTGGCGTTGATGCGATCACCATCCCCGGTGTGGTGGCGGGCTGGGCCGCCTTGCACGAGCGTTACGGCAAACTGCCATTTGCGGATTTGATGGAGCCTGCGATTGAGATCGCCGAACGCGGCTACGCCGTGCCCCCAGTGGTGGCACAAAAGTGGGCAGCAGCCGTGCCCGAGCTCAAAGACCAGCCCGGTTTTGCGCATACCTTTATGCCCCATGGTCGCGCACCGCACGTGGGTGAGCGGTTTGTGTTTAAAGACGTTGCAAACACTTTGCGCCGCATCGGTGCCACTAAAGGCCGCGATCTTTACGAAGGCGAAACCGCCGAAAAAATCATCGCCTTTATTCAAGCCAATGGGGGCGTCCATACGCTAGATGATTTGCGTAGCTTTCAACCAGAATGGGTCACGCCGATTTCAAAAAATTACCGTGGCTATACGCTGCACGAAATTCCGCCAAACGGGCAGGGGATCGCAGCCTTGATGGCGCTTGGCATTNTTGAGCATTTTGATCTGGCGAGTATGAAGGTAGATTCTGTTGAGTCGCAGCATATTCAAATCGAAGCCATGAAACTTGCCATGGCCGATTTGTACCGCTACGTGTCTGACGGACGCACGATGGAAGTCACCCCAGCGCAGATGCTGGATGACGCCTATTTGGCCGAACGCGCCAAGCTGATTGATCCGAACAAAGCCACGCACTTCGGTCCCGGTCAGCCTGCGACGGGCGGCACGATTTACCTGACGGCCGCTGATGAAAGCGGCATGATGATTTCGTTTATTCAATCCAACTATATGGGCTTTGGCTCTGGTGTGGTGGTGCCGGGTACAGGCGTCAGCTTGCAAAACCGCGGCGTTGGGTTCTCGATGGATCCAAACTCGCCAAACGTGGTGGCAGGGCGCAAGCGCCCGTTTCACACCATCATCCCTGGTTTCTTAACCCGCGGCGGCGTGCCGGTGATGAGCTTTGGTGTGATGGGCGGCGATATTCAACCCCAGGCGCATGTTCAAACGGTGGTACGTATGCTGGATTACAACCAGCAACCGCAGGCAGCGTGCTGCGCGCCACGCTGGAAGCTCACGCGTGACTTCACCCTTGATGTTGAATCGACTATGCGGGCCGAAACGATTGCAGGACTCAAGGGTTTAGGCCATCAGCTCAAGGCGATTGACGACCCGTATATGGATTTTGGTTCGGGTCAGTTTATTTGGCGCTTGTCCGACCTGCACGAAGACGGTTACGTGGCGGCTAGCGATAGCCGGCGCGACGGGCAGGCTGTCGGGTTTTAGTCGCGCATTTAGTAGCGCTACTTTCGCTTGCCTGATGCCTGATTCCTGATGCCGGATGTTTGAGGGCGGATCATGCAATCGTACGAAGGATTGTGCTGTCATTCAAAAAATCTTTAAAAACTCGGGTAAATACTTATGTATATATACCCTTGGTTGTAAGTTTCATGTCATAAAAATCTACTCAACGGGCTTTAAAAAAATTAGAATTTCTAGGTAGAACTTTTACTCTAGGAGCCCTTATGTCTCAAGTGAAACTGACTCGGCGTCAGTTTTTTCAAGTGACTGGTGCCGGACTTGGCGCAAGCAGCATGACCGTGATGGGTCTTGCGCATGCCGCTGATCCGGTGTTTGCCAAGCCAAACAAACTTGAAAAAACGACCGAAACACGTAGTACCTGTCCTTACTGTTCTGTGAGCTGTGGTGTGCTGATGTACAGCCGCAAAGACGCGAGCGGTAAGTTGAAGGTGATGCACGTTGAGGGCGATCCTGATAATCCAGTCAACAAAGGCACGCTGTGCCCCAAGGGCGCTGGTATCCTCGACATGATCGAGAGCCCCAACCGTTTACAGTTTCCTGAAGTGCGCGAGCCCGGTACAAACGAGTGGAAGCGCATCTCTTGGGATGAGGCGCTAACACGTATTACCAAGCGCATGAAGGCTGATCGCGATCAGAACTTTGTGGCAAAAAATGCTGCAGGCGTAACAGTGAATCGCTGGAACACCTTCGGGATGCTGGTGAGCTCGGCTTCAAATAATGAAGCAGGCTATCTCAGCGCCAAGGTGTTGCGTTCAATGGGCGTTGTTGCACTCGATACACAAGCGCGTATTTGACACGCCCCGACGGTAGCCAGTCTGGCTCCGACGTTTGGGCGTGGTGCGATGACCAACCACTGGGTTGACATCAAAAACGCTGACTTAGTATTGATTATGGGCGGTAACGCTGCTGAGGCACACCCTTGCGGCTTTAAATGGGTGATTAAGGCGAAGGCCGAACGGGGCGCTAAGCTCGTTGTGGTCGACCCGCGCTTTACGCGTTCTGCGGCGGTGGCAGATTACTACGCGCCGATTCGCGTCGGTGCGGATATCGCCTTTTTGGGCGGTGTCATCAACTATCTGTTGACCAACGACAAGATTCATCACGAATACGTCAAGCACTATACAAATTCGGCCTTTTTGATTAACCCAGATTACGGGTTTAAAGACGGTTTGTTTACGGGCTATGACGAGGCCAAGCGTTCGTACGCCAAAGGCACCTGGACATATCAGATGGAAGACGGTTTTGCGAAGGTTGATCCAACCTTGCAAGATCCCAACTGCGTATTTCAGCTGATGAAGAAGCATTTTGCTCGCTACACGCCCGAGCTGGTCAGCAGCGTCACTGGCACGCCTCAAGACCAATTCTTGAAAGTGTGCGAGATGATCGCTGCGACTTCAGTGGCCAACAAGACCATGACAATCTTGTACGCGCTGGGCTGGACGCAACACTCGGTTGGCTCTGAAAATATTCGCACGATGGCAATTATTCAGTTGCTGTTGGGCAATATGGGCATGGCAGGCGGTGGCGTCAACGCGTTGCGCGGTCATGCCAACGTGCAGGGCATCACTGACCAGTGTTTGTATTCAGAGGTGTTGCCTGGGTATTTGTCTTCACCCGCAGAGGCTGACGCAACGTACGAGCAGTACCGTAACGCGCGTACACCCAAGGCTTTGCGCCCTGGGCAGATGAATTTCCCGCAAAACTTTCCGAAGTGGTTTAACAGCTTGATGAAGGCTTGGTATGGCGATCATGCTACTACCGAGACCAATTTCGCTTACGACTACTTGCCCAAGCGTGATGCGCCCTACGACATCATGCAAATTTTTGAAAATATGCATCAGGGCAAGATGAATGGCTTTATTTCGTCCGGCTTTAATCCACTGGCAGCGATTTCTAATAAACACAAGATCAGCGCGGCGTTGTCCAAGCTGAAGTATCTTGTCGTGATAGATCCGCTCTCAACCGAGACCAGCGAATTTTGGAAAAACTACGGCGAATTTAATAACGTCGATGCAAGCAAAATTCAGACTGAAGTGTTTCGTTTGCCAGCCACATGCTTTGCCGAACAAGATGGTACGTTTACCAACTCAGGTCGTGTGATTCAGTGGCACTGGAAAGGGGCGGATGGCCCTGGTGAGTCAAAGTCTGATCAAGAGATTATGGCCGGCTTGTTCACGCGCTTACGCGACATGTACAAGAAAGAGGGTGGTGCGTATGCAGAGCCGATTTTGAATCTGACCTGGAACTACACTAATCCTTCAAACCCCGATGCAGCTGAAATCAACAGAGAAATTAGCGGTAAAGCTCTCGTTGACTTGAAGGATGCTGCGGGCAAAGTTCTGGTAGCGGCCGGTGAGCAGCTAGCAGGCTTTGCGCAACTCGTGGATAACGGTGGTACGGCTTGCGGTAACTGGATTTACTCGGGGATGTGGAGCAAGGCCGGTAATCTGACCGCGCGTCGCGATCCGACCGACACGTCAGAACACAAGATTGGTCAAAGCTTGAATTGGGGCTTTGCTTGGCCCGCCAACCGACGCATTCTGTATAACCGTGCGTCTGCGGATATCAATGGTAAGCCTTGGGATGAATCACGTACCGTGCTGAAATGGCTGGGCGACCGTTGGGGCGGTAGTGATATCCCCGACATGCGTCCAAATGCCAAGCCCGAAGAAAACGTCATGCCGTTTATCATGACGCAAGAAGGTGTGGGCCGTATCTTTGCACCGCAAATGGCTGAGGGACCTTTCCCTGAGCACTACGAGCCGTTTGAAACGCCGCTGGCGCGTAATCCGATGCATCCGAATAACCCCAAGGCGACTTCAAACCCTGCATCGCGTGTCTACAAGGGGGATATGGAGGTCTTCGGTAATCGTAAAGATTATCCGTTTGCCGCTACGACCTATCGCTTGGTTGAGCACTTTCACTACTGGTCAAAACATTCAGACTTGAATGCCATTGTGCAGCCAGAGATGTTTGTTGAGATCAGTCGAGAGCTGGCCAAGATGCGTGGGATCTCGTCGGGTGATCGCGTTAAGGTGAGCTCGATTCGCGGACATGTGCATGCGAAAGCAATGGTGACGATGCGCTTAAAAGGCATGAAGGTCGATGGCCAGACGATTTATCACGTTGGCATACCGATTCACTTCGGCTTTAAAGGCTTAACCAAACCCGCACAGCTCGCGAACTCGCTGACGCCCTATGTGGCCGATGCAAACTCTCAGACGCCAGAGTTTAAGGCGTTCTTGGTCAACATTGAGAAGGCATAAGGGGATACGACATGGCAATTCAAGCACTTCAAGTCGTCGCCCAGTCTGCCACGACCATGACTCCACCCGCTTCGGCGGCCAAGACAGTTCACGTCGCCAAGCTGATCGATATTTCGAGTTGCATTGGCTGCAAGGCCTGTCAGGTCGCTTGTATGGAGTGGAACGAAACCCGCCCAGTCATCGGTGACACCGATGGCACGTATGACAATCCGGTTGAACTCGGAGCCAATGCGTGGACGGTGATGAAATTTAACGAAATCGAAAACGCCCAAGGCGGTATTGACTGGTTGATTCGCAAAGACGGCTGTATGCATTGCGAAGATCCAGGCTGCCTGAAGGCTTGTCCGAGCCCAGGTGCGATTGTCAAACTTGACAATGGTATTGTGGATTTCAATTCTGACAAATGCATTGGTTGCGGCTATTGCGTGGCAGGTTGCCCGTTCGATGTGCCAAGGATTTCGCAAACGACTAACAAGGCCACCAAGTGCACCTTGTGTTCGGATCGCGTATCAGTGGGACAAGAACCGGCGTGCGTAAAAGCTTGTCCGACACAAGCCCTGACGTTTGGCCCGAAAGATGACCGTATCAAATACGCCAACGAACGGATTAAAGATTTGAACGGTCGTGGCTATGACAAGGCCTCTTTGTATAACCCACAAGGTGTGGGTGGCACGCACGTGATGTATGTGCTGCCGCATGGCGACAAGCCTACGGCTTACAACGGCTTGCCNGCTGATCCAAANATTTCGTCAACGGTTGGGCTCTGGAAAGGCATCATGAAGCCGATTGCGCTNTTAACCATGGCNGCAACCGTNTTTGCTGGTGTGATTCATTACGCGATCAAGGGTCCGGATACGGTTGATGATGANCATGATGACTCGAAAAAGTCTTAAGGAGATGAACCATGTCTAATCAAGAGGGATTGGTGCGGTACAAGGGTTCAGATCGTTTGAATCATTGGTTGATCGCTGTTTTGTTTGTACTGGCGACATTGGGTGGCTTGGCGATGTTTCATCCTTCAATGTTCTTTCTGACAGGCTTGTTTGGTGACGGTTCATGGACCAGAATTCTGCATCCATTTATCGGTTCGGCAATGTTTGTGTTGTTTGTGCTGATTTTTTTCAAATTTTGGCACCACAACGTTCTCAATGCGAATGACCGCAAGTGGTTGAGTCAGATTGGCGACGTGTTAAACAAAAATCATGATCGCTTGCCTGAAGTCGGGCGCTATAACGGCGGGCAAAAAGCTGCTTTCTGGGTGATGGTCTTGACCATGATCCTGTTAGTGGTGTCAGGCCTAGCGTTTTGGCGACCTTACTTTTCACATTACTTTTCGGTCGATGTGACCCGTGTGGCGGCCTTAGTGCACGCGGTGTCGGCTTGGGTCTTGATCTTGACGATCATTGCCCACGTCTACGCAGCACTGTGGGTAAAGGGTACGATTGGCGCAATGTGGACAGGTGTGGTGAGCCGCGCCTGGGCACGTAAGCATCACCCAGGTTGGTTTAAAGAAGTGACCGGCGGCAAATAACGCGGTCTGTTGTTTGTTGAGCAGTTCATACAAGGGGAAGACAGGTATGCTTCCCCTTGTGCGTTTAGCGAAGCGTTCGCGCTTCACACACTGCATCGTAAAACGTCTCGACTTGTCGGGCGGATCGGGCAGCATCGATACTTGAGATAGCAACATGAGCGTTAAAGCAGTCAAACTGATACAGCCTGGCGAAATTCAAGGCATGCCCGATGACGACACCCCTTTGCTGGTGGTGGTCGATGCCGCTGAGACATTTCGTGCGCGTGCCGCGCGCATGCAGGTCTTGGTAGACCAACAAAGTGATTCGCCCTGGCTGGCGTTTTGTGCGCAGTTGATGCAAGCACAGGTGGATTGCCTGGGTAGTGTGATGCCACAGCCGCTAGATGAAAACGTAGTTCGCGAATCAATGATTCATAAGTTACCCCCCTTGTCGATCACGACTTGGTTACCCGAGGCGCAGTGGTCAGTCGTGTTCAACGCCTTGAGCTCGGCTCTTGAGGCTATGCCTCTGGCGCCTGGTGTGCGTGGTGCGCTTGAGCGCGTCAAACAAACAGCGGTAGTGGATCAGATCCGTCAAGCCAAGGCCTTGTTGGCCGCCGATGACTCAGCGTTGCCTGCCGATGCCGTACCGTTTATTGGCGCAACCTTGCAGCTACTGTGGGCTACCCAGTCAAAAACGCTGTCTGCGTTTGTCGAGTTACACAAAGGCGAAAGCGGTCTGTGCCCTGTCTGTGGGTCTCATCCTGTGGCTAGCGTTGTACGCGTAGGCGAACGCGATCTACATCGCTACCTAATTTGCTCGCTCTGCGCCTCAGAGTGGTATGCGCCGCGCGCACGCTGCACAAATTGCGAGACACCCAAAGAGGTGTCGATGCTCGGCGACACGCGCGAGAGCGCGTTGCAAGGTGAGTGTTGCGAAGTGTGTCGTGGCTACCTCAAAATAATGTTTCAAGCGAAAGAGCCGCTAGTGGATGCGGTCGCTGACGACCTCGCATCCATTAGCCTAGATCTGGCGCTATCTAGTGAAGGTTTTTCTCGGACTGGACGCAATTTATTTTTTACGGTGGGTCAAGCCGATACACCGGATACGTGAGCGGTTCGCGGCGAATCCTCATCAGCACTCAAACAACACATTTTTTTCGATTTTTTAGCGGCTCAAACAACGGTCACTTTTAGCTTCTCACTATCACTCAGGTATTCAATCCTTCATGAATAAACTACCCGTGGCGCGTGCGCCCGTGTCTGAATGGCTTTCACAGTTACCTTCGGTCGATAAGATCCTATCGCTTAAACGCACCGAAGATTGGCTCACACAATACGGCCGCGATGAGGTCTTGCGCGTCGTTCGCTCAACGCTATCGTTGGTACGCCAAGAGTGTCTTGAAAATAAACACCTCACTCAACCCGACCTAGAAGTCTTGCTTGAGCGCATTGGGCAAACGCTCAAGACGCGTGCAACACCTAATCTGCGTCGTGTCATTAATTTAACGGGTACCGTGCTGCATACCAATCTTGGGCGGGCTGTCATGCCTCCTGAGGTAATCGAGGCTATGGCCACCGCTGCAGCCGAGCCGTGTGCACTCGAGTACGACTTAGGCGAAGGCAAGCGCGGCGACCGTGACGAACTCGTTGAAGAGCTGTTGTGCGAGTTGACGGGCGCTGAGGCCGCAACGGTTGTCAATAACAACGCCGCCGCAGTGTTTTTATTACTGCACGCCTTATCAAACCGCAAAGAGACCATCGTGTCGCGGGGTGAACTGATTGAAATCGGCGGGTCGTTCAGAATCCCCGACATGATGAAACGCGCGGGTGCGAAACTCACTGAAGTTGGCACCACCAACCGCACACATCCNAAAGANTTNGCTGAAGCGATCAACGCCAAAACAGCCTTGCTCATGAAAGTGCACACCAGTAACTATGTGGTGCAAGGTTTTACCGCCGAGGTGCCAGAAGCCGAGCTGGCGCGCATCGCCCACGAACGTCAGTTGCCTTTTGTGGTCGACTTGGGCTCAGGTACGCTACTCGACTTGTCGCGCTACGGCTTACCCTCAGAGCCGACCCCCAGGCAGGCGCTTGAGGCAGGTGCCGACCTTGTGACCTTCAGTTGTGACAAGTTGCTGGGTGGGCCGCAGGCGGGCATTCTAGTTGGGCGTCGTGATCTCATCCAAAAAATTAAAAAAAATCCGCTTAAGCGCGTCTTGCGGGTAGGCAAGGTCACCCTTGCTGGGCTCGAGGCCGTGCTGCGACTCTATCGCAACCCAGACACCTTGCCACAACGTTTATCCGTGTTGCAGCTGCTGACGCGGCCCGAAAGTGATGTGCAAGCGCAGGCTGAGCGCCTGATGCCGCAGTTACAAGCCGCCTTAACGAAGTGCGGGCTGTCGCTTAAGGCGCAGTCTGTGAAGTCTCAAATCGGGTCGGGTTCGCTGCCGGTTGAAAGATTACCCTCAGTCGCGTTGGCGATCGAAGCCAGCACTAAGGTTCACGAAAAGAACGTCGTGCGTCTCGAGCGTTTACTGCGAGCCTCGGCGACGGCTGTGATTGGTCGCTTATCAGAAAAAACCTTATTGTTAGATTTGCGTTGCTTGACTGCAGACAAAGAGACCGTGTTCGTCGGGCACGTGTTGGCCGCAGCGACAAGTTTGGTGACGGTGCGTTGACGCGCGTGACTAAAAAATCTCAGTCCTCGCAGGCTAGCCAAGCGAAGGTCTTATTGCTGCTCAGTGCAACGAGAAACGCCAGCTTGCAGGGTTTAGAGGTCGCTGTGGGATTAAGACAATGATCATCGGCACCGCTGGCCATATTGATCATGGCAAAACCTCACTCGTGAAGGCCCTGACAGGCGTGGATGCTGATCGACTGCCTGAAGAAAAAGCGCGTGGCATGACGATTGATCTGGGCTTTGCTTATGCGCCAAATGATACCGATGAGATCATTGGTTTTGTCGATGTGCCAGGTCATGAAAAATTTGTGCATACGATGGCGGCTGGTGCGGTAGGTATGGACCATGGCTTGCTGGTCGTAGCGGCCGACGATGGCATCATGCCGCAGACGCGCGAGCATTTAAGAATTTTAGATTTGTTGGGGGTCTCCGGCTTGACGGTGGTGATCACCAAGGCGGACATGGTCGATGATGCGCGCGCGCGGCAGGTGCGCGACGAGGTCGCGAGTTATGTCGCACAGACACGGTTTGGGCATGTTGATAGTCACGTGGTGTCGGCGCGTCAGGGCCAGGGTCTACCAGCGCTTAAACAGGCCTTGTTCGCGCTTGCGGTTGAACAACCGCTCGAACGTGCCAACTACTTTCGTCTGGCGATTGATCGCGTGTTTGTGGTCAAAGGCCTTGGGGTGGCGGTGACAGGGGCAGTGATTGCCGGTCAGGTTCGGGTAGGCGATACTTTGACGTTGGCGCACGCCGCACTCGAGGTTCGGGTCAGATCGATTCACGCGCAAAATCAAAACGCTGAAGTCGCCTCTGTGGGGCAACGTTGTGGCCTGGTACTTACGGGTGTTGAACTTGCTCAGGTTCAGCGCGGTGATTGGTTGTTGGCGCCGCAGTTTAATCGCCAGACCTCACGCCTCGATTGCTTGTTAAGCGTGCCAAACGACGGCGAGCGTTCGCTTAAAGACGGTGAGCGAGTGCTGTTGCATCACGGCTGTGAGCACGTGGCGGCGCGCTTAATTCTATTAGAGGCAAACGCGTTATTGCCAGGCCAGACCGGATTTGCGCAATGTGTGCTTGATCGTACACTGCCTTTTTGTTGGCACGATCGGTTAGTACTGCGCGACGGTAGTGCCCGCATCACACTTGCTGGTGCGCAGGTATTAGATATCGCGCCGCCCGTGCGTGCACGCAAAACGCCTGAGCGTCTCGAAACCTTACGTGTGCTTTGTCTGTCGTCTGCTGCGGCGGTGCTTGACACGTTGTTACGCACCTCGCTCGTGCCGATCGCTCTCGAACACTGGGCGCTTGCCATGAATCGTGATCCCCGCCAATTCGTGGAAAGTTTAGATGAGCCTATTGCATTGACGCTAAAAGTCGCTCAGGCTGAACTTGTGCTTGGTACACGTGCCCATACAACCTTGTCAGAGCGTTTGCGTAACAGTCTATTGGCCTTTCATGCTGCAGAGCCTGATGAGCCAGGCGTGGCGCTTGAGCGCCTGCGGCGTATGGCCTTGCCGTTTCTAGACGCTGCGGTGTTTAAAGCCTGGGCGCAATACCAAGTTGATACGGGTGCCATCACTCTGAGCGGCAGCTTTGCGCACATGCCCGAGCATCGAGTGACCTTGAGCGCTGCAGAGCAAATACTCTGGGAAAAAATCTTGCCCAAGATGTTAGAACCTGGCTTTGATCCGCCTTGGGTACGCGACTTGGCGTTGAGTGTGGCCGCCAACGAAGACAGTTTGCGCACCTTACTCAAAAAACAAGCGCGCACTTCGCTCGTGGTGCAATTGGTCAAGGATTTGTTTTACCCTCACGCAACCATGGTGGCGCTAGCCGACGTGTTGCGCGGGTTGCTACACAATCACGGTGCCGTGAGTGTTGTGCAGTTTCGCGATGCCACGGCGCTGGGGCGCAAGCGCGCGATTCAAGTGCTTGAGGCGTTTGATCGCATTGGCTTAACCCGCCGCGTGGTCGCAAACGCACGCCAAAGTCGCATTGTTGAGAAAGACCACCGGATTGTGCGTAACGCAGGCCTATTTGTAGAATCAGATTCAGGCTAACCAAATCTGATAAAGTGCAGTTCTAAGGAAGAGTCACGCTCTCGGGTGGGACGTCCGGACTTCAAATCCGGGAGGGGCTGTCGTACAGTCCTTGGTGGGTTCGACTCCCATACTCTTTCGCCAAATTTTGAAAGGGCGCCAAACGCGTGGCTGATATTCGTGGGTGTGAGTTTCCGGATGACCTGATGTACGACGACGAGCTCAATGTTTGGTTTCGTGAGTCGGGGGGTGGGCAAGTTGAGGCCGGTTTAACGGTCTTCGGTCTGGCTTTGGTGGGCGACCTGTACATGTTTAATCCGCGTCCGGTGGGGCGCGAGATCGAGGCCACCAAGGCTTTTGCTTTGGTCGAAGTCGCCAAAACCATTTTGTCGGTGCGTACGCCCTTTGCGTGCGTTGTTGCCGAAATCAACACGCCGCTTGAAACAACGCCTTTCAAAATTAATCGCAGCCCCTACATGAACTGGCTGGTCAGACTCGAGCCTAGCGATTTAGCTCAGGCGCGTAACGTGTTGCTCCGTGGTACAGAGGTCGCCGTGCGTGCACACGAGTTGATGGATTTGCATGGGATGACTTCGCTGGCCGACTTTAAACGTTCTTTGGGTTCGTCATGAATGAGCGATTGAAGTCTCGTCGTATGCGAGTGCTGTCATGAGTTGGCGTTTCAAGCTCAAACGCTCGGTGAGGTCATCGTGACTTCGCTCGTGCTGCAGCTGTGGCAAACCAGTACCGCTGCGCCCCAGCTGGCCGCCACACCGTTTATGCTGGCCGCTTCGGCGGCGGCGATGGATTGGCCTGTTGAGATTCATGCCTTGGGTGCCAGTGTTGAATTATTTGTGCGCGACAACGCGGCCAGGCATCACGCAGTGGCTCCGCTCAATCGCCCACTTTCAGCCTACATCGAAGACGCCACGCGTTCGGGTGTAAGGGTTCATCTGTGCAGCACGGCAATGCGCGATCGAGGTTTAGATCCAGAAGCAATGATCGAGGGTTGCCAAAGCGTACTTGGCATGGTCTCGATGCTAGAGCGGCTGGCTCAGGCCGATACGACCGTGCTCACGTACTGAGGTCAGCGCGTGTTTGCGCAGGCAGTTGCTTAGCAATGTTCCAAAATGCTGGTAAAAACGCCTCTGCGACAAGTAAGGGCTGGTGTGCGCGCACGAAGACTGAGCGGCGGGCAAAGACCCGCGCGGGCGAGGTCGGGCCGGCTTGAGCGAGTGGCTGCGGTGGTACACCAAACGCGAGAGGTGATAAGGGCTGCAACGGTGTAGAAAAACTGAGTGGCGCCAGTCGATACAACGGCATACCCAGCCTGACAGTCGTAAATTCAAACTCCGAGCGTGCGATTGCGCGGTCGAGATACAAAATATCGGCTAACGGACGGTTGCGCAGGCGCCTAATCGCTTGCCAGTGACCGTGCGCAGCCTTAAGCGGGGTCACGCTTCGGGCCACCACACAGTCCACCCCTAAGAGCGACATGCACACTTCACGCTGCCAAAGCGCGTGCCCGATGGGCAGTGCTAGCCTTGCGCCTCTTCTTGACCGGCGCGACACACTTTTTCTGACAGCACGCGCAACGTCAATACGCCGAGCGCGCGGAGCCCCTGGGTGAGTGCCCCCGGTCGCGTCAGCCAGTGACGCTGAAGCCCTGACACACAGGGTGCAGGTCCATCCATCCAGCGGTTGAGTCTGCTTATTTTCTGCATAGTTGTATTATCGCAAGTTATGGAAAAAGTACGTATTTCAAAATTGATGGCCGAACAAGGCCTATGCTCACGCCGCGAAGCCGACAGCTACATCGAGCGCGGTTGGGTCAAGGTGGATGGTGTCGTGGTGACGCTGGGCGAGCGTGCTTTGCCCACGCAAACCATTACGCTTGAGCGCTCTGCCGCGGTTCAGCAAACCTCGCGCGTGACCATTTTGATTCACAAGCCAATGGGCTATGTATCGGGGCAGGCTGAAGATGGCTACACCCCAGCGGTGGCGCTCATCGGCCCACAAAGCCGGTCGCTGTCTGATCGCAGTCCGCAACGCTTTGAACGCTCGCAGTTGCGAGGCTTGGCGGTGGCTGGTAGGCTAGATATCGATTCAACAGGCTTGCTGGTGATGACGCAAGACGGTCGCGTGGCGCGGCAGTTAATTGGCGACGACACCGAAATCGACAAAGAATATCTGGTGCGCGTGCAGGGGCGCTTAGCCCCCGCTAAGCTTGAACTGCTCAACGAAGGTTTGTCGCTCGACGGTAAAAAACTCAAGCGCGCACAGGTTCGTTGGCAAAATGACGATCAGTTGCAGTTTATTTTGAACGAGGGCAAAAAACGCCAAATTCGCCGTATGTGCGAAATGGTCGGCTTAAAAGTGCTGGGGCTTAAGCGAGTGCGTATTGGTCAGGTGCGCCTGGCTGACCTGCCCGTTGGGCAGTGGCGCTACCTGCGCGCCGACGAACAGTTTTGATCAGACTAATTCAGGTGCAAGCTTGAGCGCTTGAATAGGCTCAGTTATGTGCCGCTGGCGAGGCGGCTTCAGTTTTTAGTGCTCAAGAAAGTCAAGTTTATAGGCCGCGCGGGCGTCTTGGCCCAGCACCTTGACCAACCACGGCAGGCTTTCTTTTAGGGCTGCGTTCAGCGTGTAGGGAGGGTTGACGACAAACATACCGCTGCCATGTAAGCCCAAGCCATCCTCTGAGGGTTTGTGCACACTCAGGCTGGCGTACAACCAGTTCTTTGCACCCGCGCGCTCAAGTTGACGAGGCAGCTCTTGTGCCTCGCGGCGTTGAATCTGAGGGCACCAGACCGCATAGCAGCCGGTCGGAAACCGAATCATCGCGTCTTTAATCGTATCCATCACGTGCCGGTAGTCTTTTTTGTCTTCATACGAGGGATCCATCAACACGATTGCACGCCGGCTAGGTGGTGGGATGTGTCCTTTGAGTCCGGCAAAACCATCGCTTTCATAAAGGGTAGTTTGCTTCAGCGTTTGCGACCCGCGTTGTTCAAGATTCATGGTCAAAATGTCGGCTTCGCTCGGGTGCATTTCAAACAAGCGCAATTTATCCTGGCTGCGGCACGCCTCAAGCGCGATCCAAGGCGACCCCGGATACAGCCGGAGTTCGCCATCCGGATTCAGGTTACGAATGACCTCGAGGTAGGCCTCAACCATCGGTGGACCCGCTTTTTTGATTTCCCAGAGTTTGCCAATGCCTGAGGCAAACTCACCGTTTTTTTGGGCCCAATCGCCCTGCAAATCGTAAAGCCCTGCGCCGGCATGCAAATCAATAAACGAGTACGGTACCTCTTTTTGATTGAAATATTGCAGGATATGCACCAGCACGAGGTGTTTCAGTAAATCCGCATGATTGCCAGCGTGAAAGCCATGGCGATAACTAAACAAATCGTTCTCCGTGATTGGGCCAAGCGCCCGAGGTTTTATATGGATAAAACAGGTAAGAAGCCTCGTACCTGAGTTTTACTCGTTTTTTATTTAGGGTCAATCAAGTCAAGGGCATCGGTAATGACCGAATCAACGCCCCACCGTAAAAGCGTCGCGGCACGCGCTGGGTCATTCACTGTCCAGGCCGCTACGCGAAAGCCGGCGGCGTGTATCTCGTTGACCAGCGACTCTGTGAGTGACTGGAAATGCAGATGAACCGATACACAGCCCAGTTGTGTGAGGGTTTCGCGCCAGTTCGAGCCTAAATCCTTGGTGATCCAGCCGCGAGGTAAGTGGGGGGCCGCTTCTTGAGCTGCCTCGAGAGCTGTAAGCGAAAATGACGACAGCAAGGGCAGCACCGCGGCGCCCTGCCAGTCATGTGCGACCTGTCGGGCAATCGCTGCGCCGGTCAGCGTCTCAAGACCTGGTGTAGGCTTGATCTCGATATTGCTGGCCATATTTTGAGCCAGCGTGTACTGGGCGATTGTTTCAAGCGTAGGGATGGGTTCGCCACGAAAAGCAACATCAAACCAGCTGCCGGCGTCTAACGTCGCCAAGGCAGCGTAGGGGTGGTCAGCGGCGCGGCCGAGGCCATTGGTGGTGCGCTCAAGATCAGCGTCGTGCAGCAAGATGGCGACCTGATCCTGGCTAAGTTTGGCGTCAAATTCGACCATTTTGTAGCCAAAGCTGGCACCCACACGCATGGCCGCCAGCGTGTTTTCTGGGGCGAGTGAGCCGGCTCCGCGGTGGGCGACTAAGCGCGGGTAGGGCCAGGGTGGCAAAGTCTGCATGAAAAAATCCAAAGGCTAAATGAGCCAAGGTGCAAGCATAACGCACCGAGTGGTAAACTTTGCCCGCTTCGACTCTTGGCGTGCGATCCCTTATGTTTGATTTTATTCGTAATCACCAGCGCTGGATGCAGTTAATTCTGCTTCTTTTGATCCTGCCGTCGTTTGTGTTCTTTGGCGTGCAAGGCTACTCAAGCTTTGTGTCCAGCGAGCCTGAACTGGCCACAGTTGACGGCAAAGGCATCACCTTAGGCGAGTTCAACAACGCGCGTCGCGCGCAGCTTGAACAATATCGCAACATGTTGGGTGCGCAGTTTGATGCCGCCGCCTTTGACACGCCTGGATTTCGAGAGCAACTGCTCAATACACTGATTGATCAGCGGGCGATTGCCATTGCCGCGACTAAGGGCGCGTACTCAGTGTCTGACGAAACGCTCAGGCGCAGCATTGCCGCGATTCCGGCTGTGCAACAAGATGGGCAGTTTTCACCCGANCGCTATCGGCANGCTTTAGCGGCGCAAGGGTTAACGACCACCGCATTTGAGCAAGGTTTGCGTCGTGACTTAACCTTGGCGCAGGTGCTTCAGCCCATTGGCTTAACCGCACGCGTACCCGCCGACATTGGTCAAAAGATTTTTGCTCTGATCACAGAGCAACGCACCGTAGCGCGTAAAGTGTATGGGTTAGAGGCTTACGCCAAAAACATCACAGTGTCTCCCGAAGACATCAAGGCTTGGTACGACGCGAATCAAGCCAAACTGGTGATCCCTGAAAATCTAGATGTTGAGTACATCGTCCTCAACGAAGAAGCCGCCTCAAAAGATGTCAAAATTTCAGACGCTGATATTGAAAGTTTTTATAATCAAAACGAAGCGCGTTACGGCCAACCCGAGCGCCGTCGGGTCAGCCATATTCTGCTAGAAGTGCCCGCGAGTGCTGATGCTGCAGCCAAAGCAGTGATTCGAACCAAGGCGGCTGAGCTAGCAAAACGTACGGCTGCAAACCCCAAAGACTTTGCCGCACTTGCCAAAGAGTTTTCGCAAGATTCAGGCTCGGGCAATCAGGGGGGTGATTTAGGCTGGATCAGTAAAAATATGCTGGTGCCTCAAGTTGAAGAGGCCTTATTCAAGTTAAAGAAAGATGAAGTGTCGGGTGTTGTTGAAAGCCCCTTCGGCGTGCATGTTTTATACGTGACCGATATCCAGGCGCCAAGCATTAAGCCCATGGCCGAGGTCAAAGAAGATATTGTCGTTGAGATCCGCAAGCAATTAGCAGCAGAGCGTTTCGCCACGATGGCTGGCAAGCTGACGAATTTGATTTATGACCAGCGCGATAGCTTAAAGCCGATCGCCGATGCGCTCGGAATCGAAATTAGAAAAGCCGCTGGCTTGACGCGTGAGGGCCTCTTGCCTGTTGCACAACGGGGTGCTGCGGCTATGCCTTCCGAAGCCGAGCTGACTTTGCTGGGTAACCCGAAAGTCCGCCAGGCAGCATTTTCAACAGAGGTCATGAAAGACAAACTAAATTCTGGCGCTATCGAATTGGCCTCGGATACGATTTTGGCTCTGCGTGTGGGCGCGGTGCATGCACCTAAAGTCCCGCCACTTGAGCAAGTCACCGAGCAGCTTCGCACCATGCTGACCAACGAACGTGCCCTGATGGCGGCGCAAGACGCCGGTATCAAACAGCTTGATCTGCTCAAAGGTTCTGTCGCAACTGAGCCCAAAGATTTTGACGCGGTTCAGGTCGTTACCCGTCAGGCTGCGCAAGCCTTGTCGCGCGAGCAGCTCGAAGCAGTCATGTCGGCAAGCGCAACGCCTTTGCCACGATTCTTAGGCGTTGCAGGGCCCGAAGGATACACGGTGCTGTGGTTGTCAAAGATTGAGCCTGGTCCGGCACCAGAAGCCGCTCAGGTCACGCAATTACAGGCCCAGCTGTCGCAGGCCTGGGGAACTGCCGAAGAGCAAGCCGCCTTAAAGCTTTTGCGTGAAAGTTACAAAGTGAAGATGCTTCCAGACGCAAAAAAGCTGATTTCAGGCGAACTTGATAGCGCTAAGCTTTAAGCGCGCAAAGTGCTGGGTGCGCGTTTAAAGGATTGGGCGGGTCTCAGGCGAACGTCGTGCCTTAGCGCAGCAGTGGATCAAGCGCCAGCCTGACTGTTGCTAACATCAAGGGTTGCGCCAATTCATTCGGATGGATCCCATCCGCTTGAAAATATTGTCGCTTGTCGGCAAAGCCTTCAAACAAAAATGGCACTAACGCAGACCTAGTTTGTGTCGCAATATTGCTAAACATATTTTTAAAACCATCCGCGTACTCTCGCCCGTAATTGGGCGGGATCTGCATGCCGACTAAAACAATCTTGGCCCCGATGGCTTGGCTTCGTACGATCATCTCGGTCAGGTTTTTTTGAGTGAGTGTTAAGGGCAGACCGCGCAGCCCGTCGTTCGCGCCCAATTCAACGATCACAATTGTGGGTTGATGTTGTTTCAAGGCTGCGTCAATACGCGCTAAACCGCCACTTGTGGTGTCTCCGCTAATACTCGAATTGATCACGGTGATCGGCGTGGGTGCTTTTGCTAGTGCAAGGTTTAACTGCTCGACCCAACCAGTATTACGCGCCAGACCGTACTCGGCTGATAGACTGTCTCCAATGATTAAAATGCGGGTGGCTTGTGTGGCAGCCTGCGCATAGGCGTCTGTTGCAAACACTGCGCTACAGGCGCCAGCGATCAACAAGCTGATTAAATAACGACGATAGCAAGAAAAGGGTTTCATGTTGCCAAAAGTAGAGAGTGCGATAGAAGTGATTGGCCTAAGCAAAAGGGTACCCGACGCGCTAGGTGAGTTGTCCATTTTAGACAATATAGAGTTTAGTGTGGCACGTGGTGAATCGATCGCGATCACTGGGGCCTCTGGCTCGGGTAAGTCAACCTTACTTGGCTTGCTGGCTGGCTTGGATACGCCCACCGAAGGGCAGGTAAAGTTACTGGGGCAATCACTCTTTGAGCTGAACGAAGATGGTCGGGCTGCGTTGCGCGCAAAAAGCCTGGGGTTTGTTTTTCAGTCGTTTCAGTTATTACCAAACTTGACTGCGCTTGAAAACGTCATGCTGTCCCTTGAGTTGGCAGGCTTACCCGCGCAGACGCCCGCAACCGAAATGCTTGAGCAGGTGGGGTTAGGTCAGCGCTTGCACCATTACCCGGCAACATTGTCAGGCGGCGAACAACAACGTGTTTCGTTGGCGCGTGCGTTTGTGCAACGCCCGGCACTGCTGTTTGCCGACGAACCGACCGGCAGCCTCGATCATGCAACGGGTGCCCGCGTGATTGAGATGTTGTTTGCGTTGTACGCCTCGTTAGGCACGACGCTGGTGTTAGTCACGCACGACGCTCAGCTTGCCGCGCGCTGCGATCGTCAACTGCTGCTNCAAGCGGGGCGCTTAGCGGCTACGCCGCCACTCGATCAGGCTGTTGACGATACCGCTGGCGCAAATGATGGCGATACCTAGCCAGGTCGTCGCATCCGGGAAATGTGACCAAATCAGCCACCCCATCGTGGCGGCTACGGTCATTTGCAAATAGATAAACGGTGCCAACATCGAGGCCGGAGCAAAACGATAGGCTTGGATCTGCAATAGATGCCCCACGCCACCGGTCAACCCGGTCGAGAGCAACACCACCCAAACCCAGGGCTCCATACTCATGAGTGTGGGCCAGGCGCTAGGTAAGGTAAAGGGCAGAGTGCACGCCAGCGCTAAGGTGCCCAGGCCACCGCTCCAGAGCAGGGTAGTAAAGGGGTGATCTTGGGCGACTAAGCGTGTCGTCAGGTGCTGCGTGGCAAATAAGCAGGCAGTCACTAGGCCTGTGATGACGCCCGCGAGCGGTAAGCCTGCCGAGGGCCTGATCACCAACAGCACACCGATAAAGCCCACCCCAGCGGCGACCCAGCGCGTTTTGCGCAGGGGTTCTTTCAAAATCCACGGTGCAACGGCGAGCATGATCAGCGGTGAGATAAAAATGATGGCCGTGGCCTCGGCCTGTGGCAGATAACTGAGTGAGGTAAAAAACGTGAGCGTCGCGCCAAGCATTGCAACGGCACGTAGGCATTGCAGGCCAGGTTTTGTGCTGCGCAAGACGCCCAGCCCCGTTGTGGGTAACACCACAGCAACCACCAGCAGCAGGTGAACTAAGTAGCGAAACCAAACCAAAATGAGCAACGGCACCCCCGTACCCATCACCCATTTGCCACTCGCATCAAGCGTTGTTAAACAAAATAGCGACAGCAGCAAGAGCGCGATGCCGATTAAGGGGCTCTGAACAGGGCGCTGGCTGAGCACCGGCGCTGTAGCAGAAACGGGGCGGGTCATAAGGCTGGGTCCGGAAAAAGCGTAGTCGTGGTGGGTGCGGCGGTAGACGTGGAGGTGGACAAAAGACTTACCGCGACAGACCGCGCTCGTAAAAATAGTTGAGTCTGCTTCGCGCATTGGTAGAATGCGGTATGAACACTACAACGGACGTCACCGAGAGTATAGGGCAAGGCCTGCATAGTGCTTGGGTACAAGCTGGCGCTTTGAATGTTCTGCGCGAGGGTATCAAGCAACTAGGGTTGTTACGCGCCTTGGCATGCGTGTTGCTTGCATTTGGAGGCGGCGCGCTGGGTTTACCTGCGTTTGCGCAAGTATTACCCGTCACAGAGCTCAAGGTTTTGGGTGGGTTGAGCACGCGCTCAAACTACAAACAAGTTGAGCAACCCTTTTGGCTCAAAACACTCCCCGAGCACTCTGCTGGTCAGATTACGGCCGAGATCAAAGGTTTTGACGAGATGGGCTTAAAGGGCTCAGAACTGCTCAAACTGATGAAGCAGGGCGTGATCGAGTTTGGCGTGATCCCGTTGATTTATCCGGCCGCTGACACGGCGCTCTACGAGGCGGTTGACTTGGCCGGCTTGGCGACCGATGCCAAAACCGCTCGACAACTTTCTACAAGTTTTGCACCGATCTTAGCCAAGCATCTGTCAAACACTTACCAAAGCAAGTTTTTAGGTGTCTCGCCTTTTGCACCGCAAGTGCTATTTTGCAATATACCCGTGCGAGGTTTGCAAGACTTAAAAGGCAAGACGATACGTATTATTACCCGCTCGCAAGGAGAACTCATCGAGGCCTTAGGTGCAAAAAGCATCTCTATGCCGTTAGCCGAGGTATTGCCCGCCTTTCAAAAGAAAACGATTGCGTGCGCGGTGGCCAGTAGTATGGCGGGCTATACGGCAAAGTGGTACTCGGCAGCGACGCATTTGTACGCTTTACCCTTGGGCTGGAATCAAGAAATCCATGCCGTGAATCAAAAAGCATGGGATCAGCTCAACGCTGATGTACGCGCGTTGTTAGAAGTCAATCTCACAAAGCTGACTGAGCGGCTATGGATGTTTGCAGAAACTGAAAACCAAAAGGGCTATGACTGCAATACCGGTGCTAAAAACTGCCCGATGGCACCCAAAGGCAAGATGACCTTGGTCAGGCCAACACAAGCGGATTTAGCGACCATTAAGCGCCTGGCAACCCAAAATATTGTGAGCAAATGGGCCGCGCGTTGTTCGGGTGCGTGCGTGAGTGAATTTAATCAGACGATTGGCAAATCACTGAAAATCACCGCCAAAAAAAGCTAACGCTCGTGTAGTTCACTCTTGAGTCGCCGGCTCGTCAAGACCGAACAGTCTGTGTTTCCCATGTTCGCATCCACGCTTCAACCCCACGCAACTAGCGCTCAAGTTCGCTTGATTGCAGATCCCATAACAATTTAAAACAGTGACTGCGGTCTGAGGGTAGTGCAAGCTTGTCTGCAATCCATTGTTTGGCGGCTTCTGCGCGCAAGAGTGAGGTGGTCTCGATCACCAAAAACGGCTCAAGTTTGCGGTTCGCGACGTCTTCAGAAGGAAGGGGCGTTGACAACACCGGGTCAGGGCAGAGCGCGCGCACCGCCAAGACGCCATCCACCGCCTGAACGAGGGATTGGGCCAGTTCAATTGCAGCTTGCGCTTGCTCAAGTGTTTGCAGGCAGATCAAAGCCACTGCCGCACCGGTACCGACGCCCGCAAGTGGGGTGACTGCGTTGACGCGTCGGCTGGTATCGCGCATGCGCGTAAAGTTACGCTCTGACCACTGGGTTTGTTTGGTGAAGGCTTGGCGATAGGGTTCGCTGGTAAAGACGCGCAGGGTGTCAGTTTGATATAAGGCGAGGTAGGGGCGTGCGCAGGTGTCTGAGTGATAGCGGCGCGACCAGCGAAATCCTTTGATTGCAGCACGCTCTTGCATGTGTTCTTGGTCATACCACTGGTTAAAATCTTGCTCGTAAGCGGGGTCAACCGAGGTCCAGATTAAGAGCTCGCCGGGGGCATCGGAATGTTGTTGTAAAGTCTTAGCGGGAGTCATGGCGTGGCTTCAAAAAAAGAATGCCAAGTATAAGGAGTTTTCGTGATGCGTTGGACTGATTCTCTGAAGCCCCTCTTGGCCTTGCTGGCGACAGCCTTGTTGCTCATGGTTGCAGGTTGCGGCACAAGCGGGCAAAGTAAAACAAGCGCCTGGCGCGTCGAACAAGGCATTGCGATGCGTGCGGATGGCCCGCAAATGTCGCTCTACGCCGGCGGAATCGGTTCAGGTTTTACACGGGCTACGCGTCAAAACTGGTGGCAAGCGCACGCTACTGTAGATAGCTTTTCAAGACTCGATGAAATCTTCAAGGCGAGCGTCTCGGTCAAGGCACCGCCTGTGCAGACCTGGCAACGGTCAGTGTCTGAACTGACGCTGAATTATCAAGGTGCGGCAGTGTTGGGTAGCGGTACGTACACCTTAAACGATTACTTTGAACGCAATCCGGCGACCGCCATGTTGATTGCGCAGGGCGATACCGTGTTGCTCGAGCGCTATCAATATGCCCGCCAGCCTGAGCAACGGTTCACCTCGTTCTCAATGGCCAAAACCGTGATTGCGATGTTGATCGGCGTGGCGCTAAATGAAGGCCGCATTCGTTCGCTCGATGACCTGGCGCAGGACTATGCGCCTGGCTTGCAAGGAACTGAGTACGGCAATACGCCCCTACGTCACTTGTTGACGATGTCTTCAGGTGTGCAGTTTCGCGAAGACTACGATGGGCAAGATGATTCGGCACGACTTTCGCGCGCAACCTTTGTGGGGCAATCCGAAGGGGGCGCAAGCGTTGCTAAACTTTTTAATCGCCGTATTGCAGCGCCGGGCGAGCGTTGGTACTACGCGTCAGCAGAAACTTTTGTGTTGGCGCTGGTCTTGCGTCAGGCAATTGGCCAAGATATCGCCACTTATTTTTCAGACAAAATCTGGAAACCACTTGGTGCAGAACACGAGGCGACCTGGCTGGTTGATGCGTCTGGGCTAGAAGTCGGTTACATGGGCTTTAATGCCACCTTGCGTGATTATGCACGTCTCGCAATGATGATGGCCCGTTCGGGTGTTGCAAACGGTAAGCAGTTAGTACCTGCTGTCTGGGTCCAAGAGATGACAACAGCACATTTTTTACCTTCGCGCACAGGGCGTTGGTATGGCTATGGGTATCAAACCTGGATATTTCCAGATCTTGATGGTACCTATGCGTTTCAGGGGGTACGTGGCCAGGCCATTTATGTCGACCCATCGCGGCAGTTGGTATTGGTGCATTTGGCGGTCAGAGCCTCAGCACGCGATCCGGGTGGGGCCGATACCCAGGCTCTTTGGCGCGCGGTCAAGCAGCAGGTCGCGCGTAGAGACTAGCCTTTAGCGCGAACAATTTTTTGCACTTGGCTAACGTGTCGAATGGATCGGAAGACTTGCGCCAGATGTTTACGGCTATCCACCTGAACCGTTAGGTTCAACATGACGGTGTCGATAGCGTCTTCGTGCATCGTGGCATTGATGATGTTTGAGTCGGCTTGTGCAACTTCGGCCGCAATGCGGCTTAAGATCCCGCGCTCATTTGTTGCCATGATTTCAATACGCGCTGAAAAATGTTTGGCAGTTTCTTCATCCCACACCACATCGACCCAGCGTTCGGGCTCTTTCATGCGCGCTCGGATGGCGACCGGGCACTCTGACGTATGGACCACTAAGCCGTGGCCGACGCGGATGCCCGCTACGATGACGTCGCCAGGCAAAGGACCACAGCATGGGGCAAGTTGCACAGCTTGGCCTTCGTGGCCTCGAATCTGAATCGGCATCGTCCGTGCGGCCGTCATTTCTTCGTCAGCCGCTGCAGTGGTGGCGATTAAGGGATGATCGGGTGCAAAGCGCCGTGCCACGACGGCTGCCAGACGTTTACCCAAACCAATATCCGCCAAAATTTCAGCGCGCGATTTCGCACCACTACTGCGCCCAAGCTTATCCCAGATGGCATCCTCGGGTGCGGGCATTGTCAAGTTCAATTCTTTGAGCGCCTGAAGCAGTTGGCGTTCGCCAAATGCAGCCGACTCGTCGTATTCGCTCGTGCGTAAAAAGTGTCGGATTTCTGAGCGCGCCCGACCGGTACGTGCGTAGTTCAACCATTGCGCATTGGGCCGCGCGGCAGGCGACGTGGTAATTGACACCGTGTCACCGCTCGAAAGTTCGGTGCGCAGGGCGACGTTATCGCCGTTGACCTTACAGGCGACCGCGTGGTTGCCTACGTCAGTATGAATCATGTAAGCAAAGTCAATCGGTGTGGCGCCCCGTGGTAGCGAGACGATTTTGCCCTTAGGGGTAAAAACGTAAACGGCATCCGGAAACAGATCGACCTTAACATGCTCAAGAAACTCGCTTGAGTCGCCATTTTGACTTTGGATATCGAGCAAGGATTGCAACGATTGGCTGGTACGGCTTTGGATCTCTTGCAGCGAAGCGTTAGCGGCTTTGTAAAGCCAGTGTGCGGCAACGCCTTCTTCGGCCACTTGATGCATGTCGTGGGTGCGAAACTGAAATTCAATCGGCGTGCCAAAGGGGCCGACTAAGGTCGTGTGCAGTGACTGATAGCCGTTGACTTTTGGGATCGCGATGTAGTCCTTGAATTTGCCTGGTACGGGGCGATACAGTTGATGCACGATACCCATTGCCATGTAGCACTCGGGCAGGGTTCTCACGATGACACGAAAGCCGTAGATATCCAACACATTGGTGAAGCTTTTCTTTTGCTCAACCATCTTGTGATAGATGCCGTACAAGGTCTTTTCGCGGCTGAGTACTTCGCTTTCGATACCGGCGGCGGGCATGGCGGCACGCACTTGTTCGTCGATTTTGCTTAAGACTTCGCGGCGATTACCACGTGCAGCAAGTACCGCTTTTTCAAGCACACGGTAGCGATTGGGGTGGATGGCTTCAAAGCAAAGATCTTGCAACTCGCGATACAACGCATTTAAGCCCAAGCGATACGCGATAGGCGCGTAAATATCGAGGGTTTCTTGCGCGACGCGTCGACGTTTGTCTGGCGCTACCGCATCAAGCGTGCGCATATTGTGCAGGCGGTCGGCGAGCTTAATTAAGATCACGCGAATATCGCGCGCCATCGCCAACAGCATTTTTCTAAAACTTTCAGCCTGCTGCTGCGCCTTGGTCGCAAACTCTAGGCGATCTAGTTTTGACAACCCGTCGACCATTTCAGCGACGTCATCGCCAAACTTTTCTAAAAGATCTTGTTTAGCAATCGCTTGGTCTTCTATGACGTCGTGCAAGAGGGCTGCTTGAATAGCCTGTGCATCGAGTTTCCAGCCTGCGCAGATCTCGGCCACTGAAATAGGATGTGTAATGTAGGGCGAGCCGCTTGAGCGTAGTTGCCCGAGGTGTGCTTGATCAGAAAACCGGTAGGCCTCGCGAATGGTGGCGATGTCTTTGGCTTCGAGATAGGTAGAAAGTATTTGTTGCAGGTGCGCCATTGAGGCAACTGCGGGCTCGATCTCGGTTTCGAGAGGTGTGGCCACCCCCGAGACGATCCCTAAACTTACTTCTTTTGACGCGCCTGAGGGCCTGAGTTTAGCGCTGGCCCTGAGGGCAGCCAGAATCCCGGTCGAAGCAGAGCGAAATCCGGCAAAGGCCATTTTGCAGTGTTTTAGGTTGGTACCTTACGCAGCATTTCGATACCCACTAAACCATTGGCAATTTCGCGCAAAGCTGTTACGCAAGGCTTGTCTTTGGTTTCGAGCCGAGGTGCATGGCCCTGAGCGAGTTCGCGCGCACGGTAGGTGGCTGCAAGGGTGAGTTTGAAGCGATTTGGAATGCGTTCAAGACAATCGTCAACAGTAATGCGAGCCATGGTGATCCTGAAAAGTAAAGGTTTAAAGAGGAGGCGAATTGCGCAGTTGGGCCGCGTTACGCTTTAATGACTGAGCCCAAGCGAGGCAAACAATGCCTTGTTTCTGGCAGACTGGCTGCCGTAGCCTAAGCGCGCGACAGCGACTACCTCAGCGAGTTCAGCCAGCGCAATCCTAAAGTCTTGATTAATAATAACATATTCGCACTCTGGCGCGTGCGAAATCTCTTCGC
>JGI25914J50564_10000077_pt1 | contig 28335 bp, 26 predicted proteins | sample LauGreSuBDMM15SN_2_FD_50564 | JGI IMG/M metagenome (IMG submission 50564) | reverse complement strand
TCGCGATAGAGTAGCTCGTACATACTAGTTAGCTGATGTTTTAAACCAGAATACAGAATGTATAACACACACAAATCATGAAAACAAATGTATTTTTAGCCGAAGATGACATTGATGATATTGCATTTTTCACGGATATTATTTCGGAAATTTCATCAAGTATCAGCGTTACTGTAGCCAAAAACGGACTCGAGCTGATGTCTTTAATTGGAAACGGCACAACAACATCCAGACTTTATCTTCTTAGATTTAAACATGCCTGTCAAAACTGGTTTTGAATGTATAAATGAAATCAGAAGCAACGACAAATGGAAATCTGTAAAAATTATTATTCTTTCTACTTCCTCGTACCGAGAGCAAACCAAAGATGTTTATAAATTAGGAGCAGATCTTTATTTGCAAAAGCCAAACAGCTATAGTACCTTCAAAGAGATCCTTTCCAAATGCTTGCAAATGGAATGGGATGCGCTTAAATAATTTTAATGCTGTAAAAAAAAAATGTTTATACAAAATTTAAGAGCTTCCACAGCGGAATGCCATAAACAGCTGGAGAGAAATAACTTGTCCGTGGCTTTATTAGGCGATAATGTTGATGAAAATATTTACCATACTTACCTTACCCGACTGTACGGCTTTGTAAAAGGTTTTGAGCGCTATGTTTATCCTGAATTAGATCAGCATTTTTTAAATATCAACGACAGGAAAAAAGCACATTTTATAGAAGAGGATTTGAAAGCGGCTAGTAATATTTTTAATAATACACTACTTAGCGAAGTGTTTTTTAGAGATACATATCCTGATGTTTATGCGTCAGCAGGCGCATTATACGTTTTAGAAGGATCAACGCTTGGTGGGCAAATAATTGTAAAACACCTGCAAAAAAAAATGGCGACTAGCATTGGCAACAGTGCCTATTTTTCGGGCTACCAACAAAAAACCGGCAGCATGTGGAAAGCATTTTTAGAGCAGTTTACCGCTTTGCCACAATCAACGCAGGAGGAGCAACAAATAATAGAAGGTGCCATCGCTACCTTTAAAATCATGGATGACTTATTAAGCAACAACAAAGAAAATATTTTAGCATATGAAAATTAATAGTATTGCCAATGATTTTAAAGCAACCTTGCTTAATTGCGAAAGTGAAGCCATACATATTCCCGGCACCATACAACCACATGGTTTTTTACTTGCCGTAACGGAGGCCGATTTTACGGTGACTTTTTGTAGTGAAAACTGCACCGACTTTTTGAATAAAACACACATTGAACTCCTTGGTCAAAATCTTGCAACAATTTTTAGTAAGGAAGACATCACAAATATTCAACAACAGTTTGTTGAACTTTCAGATGATTTATTACGTCCCTTTATTTTAAATTATAATGAAAAAACTTTTCATGTAACTGCACACAAAAGCGATAAAGTAATTGTACTTGAATTCGAGCCCTTTGCAGAAGTTAAATTGGATTTACCAGATCTTTTTATACAAATGAAACGATTTGCCTATCACACCGAAAGGGCAGATAATCTTCAAAGTCTTTGCCAAGATATTGCAGATGAAACCAGAANNATTACGGGCTATGACAGGGTGATGATTTACCGCTTTGATAAAGATTACAATNGGGAAGTATTTGCCGAAAGCAAAGAGCAAGGCCTTGATCCTTTTTTAAATTTGCATTATCCACACACAGATATTCCTTCTCAAGCAAGAGGGCTTTATTTGCGAAATTTGGTGAGAATGTTAGTAAATGTTAATTATACACCGGTTCCTGTTTTTACTATCAATGATGAAGCAAATAACAATGATCTAGATTTGAGTTTGTCTAATTTAAGGAGCGTATCGCCCATTCACCTTGAGTATTTACAGAATATGAAAGTGGGTGCCACTTTTGTAATTTCATTAATTCATAATAACAAATTATGGGGTTTAATTTCTTGCCATCACAATAGTCCCAAACATATTCCCTATCACATCAGACTTGCAGCCCATTTTCAGGGCATATTTCTTTCTTCGCAAATAGATGTGCGCCAAGCAGCAGATGACTTTGAACTATCAAAAGAAACCGGAAAAAAAGTAGTAGATTTTCAAAATCTATTGATCAATAATCCCCACACGCTTACACAAAAAAGCACGCTTTCAAAGCTCAAAGATTTGATCAACGCAGATGGAGTAATGCTGCATCATAATGAAGAGAATTTTTCCGAGGGCATTTTGCCTGGCGAGCAGGAGATGGATGATTTAATTAATTGGTTAAAATCAGAAAAAGGAAATCAGAGTTTCAATACCGATCAATTGCACCAACACTACAAAGGGGCAACACAAATCGCCAATTCCATTGCTGGAGTCGTGTATTTTCCGTTAAGTGATAACAATAAAAATTGCATTGTATGGACAAGACGAGAAGTAGAAAAGAACATTATTTGGGCAGGCGACCCGTCTAAAGCAGTACAGAAGAACAAAGAAAATTTAATGCTTACTCCCCGAAAATCATTTGAAATTTGGAAAGAATCTGTAAAACTTACCAGCAAAGAATGGAAAACCCCAGAGCTTAAAGAAGCTGATGCCATTACAGGAGCGATACAATGTCAACTGCATTTAGCCGATTTAAAAGCAGAAGAAGAAAAATATTTAAACTTGAATCAAAAATTGCAAAAAGCTAATGACGAATTGGCAAATCTGCATTGGATCAGTACACATGATTTGAAAGAACCCCTTCGGAAAATTCAGGTTTATGGTTCTATTATCCTTGAAAAAGATGGTGCGAAAATACCAGATTCGGTTAAAGATAATGTTGTAAAAATGCAAAAATCTGCTAGTAAGATGCAGGTTTTAATTGATGATTTGCTTACCTATTCCAAAGTGATGAATGAAGAAAAGAAGCTCGATCCGGTAGACTTAAATGAAATTATTGAAGGAATTCTATTAGATTTGAAGGAAAGTATCGAAGAGAAAAACATTACCATTCATCTTGACAATTTACCAACAGTCCTTGGGATACAATTTCAATTAAGACAATTATTTTTAAACTTAATTAGCAATTCGATCAAATTTAATAGGCCCGATGTAAGTCAGGTAATAAATATTTCTGGTGAAAAGCTGATTAGTGAAAAAAACAACTTTCCATCTCAAAAATTTTATAAAATTATTGTAAAAGACAATGGGATAGGTTTTGACGCAGCTTATGAAGAAAAAGTATTTAAAATCTTCCAACGTTTAAATAGCCAAACGGAATTTGTAGGAACTGGTATCGGGTTATCAATTTGCAAAAAAATCGCAGAACTGCATGGTGGTTACATTGAGGCCCAGGGAATTCAGGGAGAAGGTGCAACTTTTTCTGTTTACTTACCGGTAGAGCATTTAACATTAAAGCATAAAAATAGTAGCTCCTAGTATTTGTAAGAAATTGGTGTTTTCGTTCTTAAATTAAAGTTTGTTTTGTAACTTTAATTTTCAGTGCTTAATCTAAGGTTGGTGTTAATAAATTCGCAAATGCTCCTAGCCACGAAAAGATGAAAGCGATAACTTGAAATGCTATCAAAAGATAATTTTGACAATATTTAAAACATAACACACTGAAAAATAGTTACGCAAAAGCAAAATGAAAAACAGTTTATGAAAAAATTTATGATTGATATCCTTTTACAAGGGATAAGCGATGAAACAAGAATGAAATTGTTACCTAGAGAACAAGAAGTAATAAAAGAGTGGGAGGACAATGGAACGCTTTTGGCTTCTTATATAAAAGGTGATACCGCTGGAATTTACTTGGTTTTAATGGCCAATGATTCATCAGATGCGGATAAAAAATTGTCAACATTACCTTACTATCCCTACATGAAAATTGAAATCATTTCACTTAGGTAAGATTATAAAATTCGTTTTTTGTTTCTCCGAACTATCTGCAAATGATCAATTATACTTTGGATAAGGATTTGTACTAAATTTGAAATTTACCACTTTGTAAACCGCACCTTCAGTATGATTAAGAAAAGTCTTTTTAAGAGATTGTAATTGTCAGGTATAATTTAAATCTGGTAAAGAAAATGGTTCAAAAACACAAAAAAAACACTTTTAAAGTAATTTTAAATGTATTTTTTTTGTGCTAATAAGTTTCAAATATTATCCAACTTCGAGACCATCCGGCAAAACTGCTCCTTTTTTCACCACAATAATGCCGTCTTTAACGGTATAAAGTTTTGTGTTTACATCTGCTAAATGCTTTCCGCCATTTAGTTTAACATCATTTCCAATTCTACAATTTTTATCCACAATGGTATTGTTAATGAAACAACGGTCGCCAATACCAATGTTCATGATTTTTTTTTGAATATTGGTGCGTATTTCTTCCATGTTTTGATAAAAATCATTTCCCATTAGGTAAGAGTTGGCAATCGTAGAACCAAATCCGATTCTACTTCTTATTCCGACCACAGAATGGTCAATTTTGGCACCGTTAATGATGCAGCCCTCCGTTACAATCGATTTATCGATAGTTGATGCGCCAGTAATTTTTGATGGTGGCAATACACGCGCTCGTGTATAAATTTTACTCGAATTATCAAACAAATTGAATTTTGGAATGTCGTCGGTCAAACCTAAATTGGCCTCAAAAAAAGAATCTATATTTCCAATATCCGTCCAATATCCTTCATATTGATAGCTCAAAATCTTTTCTTTTCCAATGGCTTGCGGAATGATTTCTTTTCCAAAATCTTTTGTATTTGGGTTCGACATAATTTCCAAAAGCAATTCCCGATTAAAGATATAAATCCCCATTGATGCTAAATAGTGTTTGCCTTCGGCTTTCATTTCGTCGCTCACTTCAGAAGTCCAATCGGGCAATAAACTGGCATTTGGTTTTTCTATAAAAGAAGCAATAAAGTTGTTTTCATCAGTTTTTAAAATACCAAATTCTGGGGCTTCTTTGGCCGTTACAGGCAAAGTCGCAATCGAGATTGTTGCACCGCTTTTTTCATGTGCTTTGATCATTTCATTAAAATCCATTTGATACAATTGATCACCAGATAAAATCAAAGCATAGTCAAAATCGTGGTTCATAAAATGGTTCATACATTGGCGAACCGCATCGGCAGTTCCCTGAAACCAAGTTGGATTGTCGGGCGTTTGTTCTGCTGCCAAAATATCAACAAAAGCCGTGCTAAAATGGCTAAAATGATATGTGTTTTTAATATGTTGATTCAATGATGCAGAATTGAATTGCGTTAAAACAAACATTCGTTTGATTTCGGAATTAATGCAATTTGAAATCGGAATGTCTACCAATCTGTATTTTCCGGCAATCGGCACAGCTGGCTTTGAACGACTTTCGGTCANTGGTGCTAAACGAGAACCTTGTCCGCCACCAAGAATAATTGCNAATGTTGATTTATTCATTTTTTTTTAGTTTTTTAGGGATTGGTAAACGGTGATATACTCTTTTGCAATTTTGTCCCAAGAATGGTCAATTTGCATGGCTACGTGCCTTACGGAATCAAATTTTTCTTTGTCATTAAACAAATCAATAGCCCTTGTGATAGAATAATTTACATCATAAACACTAGTATTGTCGTGGCAAATACCAAATCCGCCATCGCCAATATCTAAAACAGTGTCTTTTAATCCACCTGTTCTTCTCACGATCGGAATGGTTCCGTAACGCATAGCATACATTTGGTTCAAACCACAAGGTTCAACGCGAGAAGGCATTAAAAGGAAATCGGCTCCTGCATAAATATTGTGCGCTAATTTTTCGTTGTATCCAATATATGAATTGAAATTTCCGTTGTAGAAATACTGCATACTTTGCAAATTATTTTCTACATTCGAATCTCCCGAACCTAGTATTAAAATATTGATTTCTTGTAGATTGTTATTTAAAGCTACACTGCAAATCTCGNCTAATAAGTCAGCTCCTTTTTCGCCAACCAATCTTCCAATAAAAGCAAATAGTGGTTTGTTTGGATCTAAATTGAATTGTTCGCAAATCAATTTTTTGTTGTCTGATTTTCCTTTTTTAAAATTATCTAAACTGTAGTTTTTAGCCAACATTTCATCTGTTTTCGGATTCCAAACATCGGTATCGATACCGTTTAAAATACCAACAGACTTTGGTCTTTCAAAGCGTAATAAATTTTCTAAACCATTGGCATTGTTGCTAATTTCGTCTAAATAACTTGGAGAAACGGTTGTGATTTTCCAAGCACATTTTATAGCTGATGCCAAAGGATTTATGGTGCCGCCCCATTCTAAAAACCCCATTTTGTAATTGTCAAATGCGGGAATATAATTCAATTTATCTGAGCCAAACCAACCTTGGTATTGTCCGTTATGAATGGTCAAAACAGTTGGAGTTGTCTTTAAATGCTTGTAATTGTAACAATTTTGAACCATAAAAGGAATTAAACCCGAATGGTGATCGTGACAATGCAAAATAGCTGGATTTTGATTGGTTTCGGTTATCCAATTCAAAAATGCAATTTGAAATGAAAGAAAACGTTCGGTATCATCTTCATACGAATACACCTCTGGACGATTGAACAAGTCAGGAATTGAAATCAAATAAAGTTCAAAACCCAATTTGTTAGTTTTTTCTTTTAATATAGAATAGGAAAACTGAAACAAACCCAATTTCAGCATTCCTTGATGAACAGTTTGAAACTTATTTTCGTTGGTAAACTTATTGTTATAAGCAGGAACAACTACTTTGACATCATGTCCCAAGTGGTTTTGGTATTTAGGAAGCGCACCCACAACATCAGCAAGTCCGCCAACTTTTGCCACTGGATAACATTCTGCGCTAATGTGAAAAATGGTCATTTAGTTGTTTTGTATTAGATTGACCAAATTACAAAAAAAATAGCATTTTGTCATTTTAAGTTAGAATATTTTATAATCTAGTTAAATAAATTTAAAATTAGCTAACCTTCTAAACTAGAAACTTTTTTTGCTTCAATCAATTCGTATTTATTGTGAATCCACAAAATAATTACACCGAAACTCACTGCAACAACTATTAAAATAGTATTTAGAATTCCTTCGGTTCCGAAAGATAATTTTATCAAAATAGTAGATATTATGAAACCAGAATTTCTAATTACTCTACTAAATTTATCTGAAAGTAAAAATGAGAATAATAAAAGTAGCACTTCGATTAAAATCAAAACGGTAAAAAATTCCTCAAAGAAAATTTTGTTAATATCCTTTATTTTATTTACCATTAGACTTATTGAAAAGAAATTTTCGTAAACCCAATGTCCTAAACTGTAGATTGACATTGATAAAAAAATTGGAATTAAAATTACAGCAAATATATTTTTAAGATCAATGAATTTTGTTATGTCAATGGTTTTTTGAATTTTTGATTGATTTATCTCATTATTTCTGTTGAGGTTATAAAAAATAAAAATCATATAAAAAAGTACAATTGTTGCAATTATATCTAACGTAAAATTCAAATTTGTTTTAGAACTAAACCAATTAACGTTAAATTCAAGTTTTGTAAGGTCTTTGAAAATTCTTCTGATTATTATTAAAGTAATAATTTCATATTGTTTCCCTATATAAATGGTGGTAGATTTCGGCAAATAATAAACCAATAAATAAACCTCATAAATTAAGATAAAGGAGAATGGCGTATAAATTGCAGCTATTGGATTGTTGAGAAGTTTAGAATAATCATTGACCAAAATAAGATTAAAATCTACAAGTGCAATAATAGTTAAATGCAATAAAAAACTAATTATTGCAATTGTAACAAAAAAAACTTCAGCTCGTTTTTTGGTTTTTTCTGATAAAAGTTTCAAATATAAAATGTTGAAGACAGAATTTATTTTGGTCATTTGTAAATATTTTTTTTAAAGGTATAAAAAAACCTCGAAACTTTCACATTTCAAGGCTTTTAACTTTCGTTTGTCGATGAAGTACATTAAATATCATCAAATTCGATGTCTGTAAAACTTTTATCAATTTTTGGTACATCTTCTTCAGAATTATCAAAAGAGTCTTCTTTTTTGTAATCTTTTTGATGTCTTTCGGAAATAACTTCTTCTCCTTTGTTGTTTAAAACATAATTTGTCATTTCGTTTAAAATATCTGCAAAAGCAGTAAAATCCTCTTTGTAAAGATAAATTTTATGTTTTTTGAAGTGGTAAGATCCGTCTGCTTCAGTAAATTTTTTGCTTTCAGTTATAGTAATATAATAATCTTCTGCTTTTGTTGCACGAACATCAAAAAAATAGGTTCTTCTACCTGCTCTTAAAACTTTTGAAAAAATTTCTTCTTTTTCTAACATATCATTTTCTCTCATAATCTTTTTCTAGTTTAAATAGGTGTTTTCTTGTATTCAAAAATGAAAAAAAAAACTTTATTATGCAACTTTTTAAACCATTTCTTTTTCAGAAAGTTGTTTCAAATACAGTTCTTTATAATAGCCTTCTTGGTTTATTAACTGATTATGAGTTCCTTGTTGTATTATTTTTCCTTCTTCTAGGATAATAATTTTATCTGCATTTTTAGCGGATGAAACACGGTGACTTACAATAATAGTTGTTTTGTTTTTGCAAAATTCTAATAAGTTATTTAATATTTCTTCTTCAGTTTCTGTATCAACAGCTGACAAACAATCGTCTAGCAACAATATTTTCGGGTTTTTGATTAACGCTCGTGCAATTGAAACTCTTTGCTTTTGTCCTCCAGAGAGTGTAATTCCTCGTTCGCCCAAAATGGTTTTATATTGCATGTTAAAATTGACAATATTATCATGAACAACCGCTTTTTTAGCAGCTTCAATCACTTGATCATCAGCCGCATTTTCGTTACCAAATTTAATATTATTCTTGATAGAATCGGAAAACAAAAATGCATCTTGCGGAACAATTCCGATGCTATTTCGCAAATCATATAGATTGAGTTGACTAATTTCTGTGGCATCAACGGTTATTTTTCCGTCATGCACCTCATATAATCTACTTATTAAATTTAAAATACTAGATTTTCCAGATCCAGTTTTTCCTAAAATAGCCAATGTTTCGCCCTTATTGATAGCAAACGAAACNTTTTTTAATGCTGTGATATTGGTATCATCGTAGGTGAATGAAACGTTTTCAAATTTTATTTCTCCGTTGATGAAAGAATGATTTTCATTATTGTTTTGAATTTCAGGTTGAATTTTCAAAAACTCATTGATTCTTTTTTGAGATGCAGCGGCCTCTTGCACCATCGACGAAACCCAACCTAGCGACGCTACTGGCCATGTCAACATGTTGATGTAAAGAATAAATTCAGCAATCGTACCGATATTTGAAATTCCATTGCTTCCTTCGATGTACATAATTCCGCCAAAGAAAACTACAATTAAATTACTAACACCAATTAATGCAAGCATTAAGGGGCCAAAAAGAGAATTCGTTTTTGCAAGTTGCATTGCTTTTTCTTTGCTTTCTAAAGAAAGTACAGCAAGATTATTTTGGTATTGTTGCTCTAAAGAATAGGCTTTTATGACCCTTATTCCAGAAAATACTTCTTGAGTAAACGTAGATAACTTAGATAAATTTTCCTGAAATGCGGTACTTCTAGTGTTAATTTCAACACTTAATTTAAAAATTGCAAAAGATAAAATTGGCAGTGGTAGCAATGTGTATAGCGTCAAACGAGGAGAAACATTGTACATCGAAATAATCACAATTGTAAAACGAATCATCGTATTGATAGTGTACATTACTGCTGGACCAACATACATCCGAACTTTGCCGACATCTTCGCTAATTCGGTTCATCAAATCGCCTGTTCGATTTTGTTTATAAAAATGTTGCGTTAACTTTTCATACTGTCGAAAAACTTCATTTTTCAAATCAAATTCTATGTGACGCGACATAACTATCAAGGTTTGACGCATTAAAAAAGACAATAATCCTGCAACTATAGTCGTAGCAATAATGAGTAAAAAGTTGTAAAAAAGTTCATTTTTTATGACCCCTATTTGCATATTACTTTGCGACGCAAAAATCTCTATAGATTTAAAAGATTGGCTAATTAGTTTTGGCGTAAAAAGCGCAAATATTTGAGCTGCAATTGTTGTTATAATTCCAAATAGAAATCGGAATTTGTATTTGATGAAATATTTATTTAAATATTGTAATTCTTTCATTATTTTTAGAGTAATGGCATTTTTATTTGGATTTTAAAGTTAACAAAATCAAATAAATGTATTTTTGAATATCAACGACAAAAAACAAAAATATTGAAATATTATTAAAATAAACCAAATTTATTGCAATGTTTTGATATTAAAACTAAATTTGCACGGTCTTTTTGATAAAGTCGTAATTTCAATATTTAAAAATCGCATTATGATTACAGAAGTTTTAAAACCAGCTGAACTTGTTAAAATCGATCCCGTTTTTGGACAACTTTCATTTGACAATCACGAGCAGATCGTTTTTTGCAACGACAAAGATACTGGTTTAAAAGCAATAATTGGTATTCATAACACAACTTTGGGACCCGCTTTGGGAGGTACAAGAATGTGGAATTATACGAACGAATGGGAAGCTTTAAACGATGTATTGCGCCTTTCTCGTGGAATGACATTTAAATCTGCCATTACGGGATTGAATCTTGGTGGCGGTAAAGCTGTCATTATTGGAGATTCAAAAATTGACAAAACGCCTGAAATGATTCGCAAATTTGGAGAATATGTTAATTCTTTATCAGGAAAATATATTACGGCAGAAGATGTTGGAACGACGACTCAAGACATGGATAAGATTCGTGAAGTTACTAAATTTGTAACAGGTGTTTCTATTGAAAAAGGTGGTTCAGGAAATCCATCGCCCGTCACCGCCTACGGTGTTTTTATGGGAATAAAAGCAGCAGCAAAATATCAATTTGGCTCAGACAATTTAGCAGGAAAATCAATTTTAGTACAAGGAATTGGTCATGTTGGAGAAACATTAGTTGATTATTTGTCTAAAGAAAACGCTCTCGTTCAAATTGCAGATATTAATCAAAATAGATTAGAAGAAGTTGCAAAAAAATACAATGCAACTATTTTTAAAGGCGATAATTTGTATGCAGCAGATGTCGATATTTATTCTCCATGTGCACTGGGCGCTACGATAAACGATGATACAATCTATAAAATTAAAGCAAAAATTATTGCTGGAGCAGCAAACAATCAATTGGCTAATGATGCAATTCATGGACAAATTCTAAAAGAACGAGGCATTCTTTATGCTCCCGACTTTTTAATAAATGCTGGTGGAATCATCAATGTTTATGCCGAGATAGTTGGTTATGATAGTGTTGAAGCAATGAATAGAACTGAAAATATTTATAATACAACGCTAGAAATTTTTAGTTTTGCAGAACAAAATGGTGTCACAACACAAGCAGCAGCGATGATGATCGCGCAAAAAAATATTGACAAAAGAAAAAAAGAAAACGCTTCAAATTAAATAGGCATTTTCAATATAATTACTATTTTTGCACCGCCAATTATACGATTGGTGGTTTTTTAATTTAAAAAGTTCTTACAAAGTGTTAAACAGAAGACATATCCGTGTAAAAGTGATGCAATCTATTTATGCGATGCATCAAAATAGTTCAGATAGTTTAGAAAAAGAAGAGAAATTTTTATTTTTTAGTTTAGAAAACAGCCTAGATTTATATTTAATAATGCTATCTTGTTTGATTGAAATTAAAAAAACAGAGTCGCTTTTTTTAGAAAAATCAAGCAAAAAACACCTTTCAACTTCAGAAGAACGCAACCCAAACTTTAAATTCACCAATAACCTTGTTTTGCAATTTTTAGAAGAAAGTAATTCTTTAAGTATTGCGCTAGAAAACCGAAAAATCAACAATTGGGAATTGCATTCAGATTATATTCAAATTCTGTTAACGGCCATAAAAGAAAGTGATTTGTACGCAAAATACATGTCAAATAATGGCAATACTTTTGAAGAAGACAAACAATTTGTACTTTCAGTTTTTGAAGATTTAATTGCTCCGAATGAGAAATTATACGAGTATTTAGAAGATAATAAATTGACTTGGATTGATGACATTCCTTTAGTTAATACCCATATAGTTAAACAATTATCAGCTTTAAAAATTCCGAAAGAAAGTGACGATTTTAAAATTGCTAAATTATTTAAAGATACAGAAGACAAAGAATTTGTAACTAATTTATTTAGAAAGACTGTTCTAAATGAAATTGATTTTGCCAAAGAATTTGCAGACAAAACGCCAAATTGGGACAGCGAAAGAATTGCAGAAATTGATACTATCATTTTAAAAATGGCGATTTGTGAGTTTCTGAAGTTTCCATCTATTCCAACAAAAGTGACGATTAATGAATATTTAGAAATCGCGAAAGAATATTCTACACCGAAAAGCAGTATTTTTATCAATGGTATTTTAGACAATTTAGTAAAAGAATTTCAAGCCAACGAAAAGTTAGTAAAAATAGGAAGAGGTTTAATGTAAAATTTAAGAAATATGAAAAAAGTAATTTATATCGCAGCAATATTAATGTCTTTTTTAAGCATTTCGTGCAAGGATGGTGGAAAAATACCAAGAGATGCAAATTCTCCTGTTATGAAGTTTGAATCTAACGTTCATGATTTTGGCACAATAACGGAGGGCGATAAAGTAGAAATAGAGTTTGTTTTTAAAAACATCGGAAAAACAGATTTGTTGATTAATGACGCAAAAGGTTCTTGTGGTTGCACAGTGCCAGAATATCCAAAGAAACCATTAAAAAGTGGCGAAACTGGTAAAATAAAAGTTTCATTTAATGCCGCACACAAAACTGGAAATCAGACTAAAACGGTCACGCTTTTTACAAATACTGAAAATAAAACAGAAATATTAACAATTAAAGCAGCTATAAATCCAAGGATTGAAATAGCAAAATAAATTATGGAAGGATTAATAAAATTTTTACCTTATGTAGCAATGATTGCGGTTTTTTATTTTTTGATGATCAAACCACAACAAAAAAGAGCTAAAATTGAAAAGGAATTTGAATCAAACCTCAAAGTAGGCGACAAGATTATCACCAAAAGTGGCATTCATGGTAAAATTGCTGAGTTGGCTGAAACCACAATTGTGGTAGAAACAATGTCAGGAAAATTAAAATTCGAGCGCTCTGCAATTTCAATGGAAATGAGTGCAAAATTAAACACCATGGTTGTAAAAAAATAGTTGAATTGTTTTGAAATAAAAAAAGTTTAATGAAATTCAATTCGTTGTACTTTTTTTATTTCTGGAATTTTCTAAAATTTGTACATCACCCTTTTTTAAAATCAGTGGTGAAATTTAATCCTGAGGTATTGCATTATTTCTTTTGCACCAATAACTTTTGCAATCCAATATGAAATTTTTTTAAACTTTCAAGGAGTAAATTAAATTTTAGGTGATATGAAATAGATTTTGAATTCTAAAAATATTTTTTGGTTAACAAAACTTTAATTATTGTTTTTGGTTAAGGTTAAGTGTTTTTTGATAATTTTGTTTAAATAAGTACTAACATGAAAAACTCAATAACATTAATTTTGTTTCTATCCGCTCTTGTGAGTTGTAAAAATTATGCACAAGATTTAGAAACTTTATTACCATCTAAAACAGCAACTGCCGCAGTGGCATTCAAAGCAAATGAAGAAGAACCAGAAATGAAAAAACAAAATATTTATCAATTTATTGTCAAGGATTTACAAGGAAACAAATTTGACTTCGCCAAGTTAAAAGGAAAAAAAGTGATGATTGTAAACACCGCGTCGAAATGTGGATTAACACCACAGTACAAAGATTTAGAAGCACTTTATAAAAAATACAAAGAAAAAGGTTTAGTAATTGTTGGCTTTCCTGCTAATAATTTTGCTGGACAAGAGCCTGGTTCGGATAAAGAAATTGGTGCATTTTGTGCTAAAAACTACGGAGTAACTTTTCCGATGATGAGTAAAATTTCTGTGCAAGGAAAAGACATGAACGAAGTTTACCAATTTTTGACTCAAAAATCTAAAAACGGATTGCAAGACAGTGAAGTTGAGTGGAATTTTCAAAAATATTTGATTGACGAAAGAGGAGAATTGTACAAAGTTTTATCTCCAAGAACATTGGCTACAGATGAGGTTGTCACCGAATGGTTAAATAACTAGAGTTAAAATCGAACATAAATAAAACTCCAATTTCTAACGATATTGGAGTTTTTTTATAGGAGCAATTGCATTAAAACTAAATCTAACCAACGTTCAAATTTAAAAGCCACTTCACGAATATTCCCTGTTACTTCAAAACCAAATTTTTCATGAAATGCTATACTTGCTTTATTTTCTGCGTCAATCGCGCCAACCATAACATGGAGTTTTTGATTTTTAGCTAATTCAATTAAAGCAGCCAAAAGTAATTTCCCAATTCCTTTTCCGGTAAAGTTATCTGAAACATAAATAGAATGTTCTACCGTAAATTGGTAACCAATTTTTTCTCGAAAAGTGCCATAAGTTCCAAAACCCAGCACTTGATTTTCTGTAACAGCGACAATAACCGGGAAGTTTTTTAAAGTTTTATCTTCAAACCATTTCGTTTGAACTTCGAGACTTTGAACCTCATAATTATAATTTGAAGTAGTGTGAAGAATAGCATGATTTACAATTTCTAAAATCGCTGGAATATCTTCAAAAGTTGCTTGTCGAATTACTGTATTTTGCATTTATTTTATTTCTATGATTAAATCATCCATTTCCGTTGAATTTCAACCGATAATTTTAGTTATTCAGATGTTTTTTTTAGTAAAAACAACCACAACGTATTTGTTTTACGCATTAAAATACTCTTAAATCATTTTGTTTTCGGCGAAGTTAATTTGAAAAAAAACTAAAATTACTAAAAAAAGTAACTTTAAAAAATGGTTGATTTTTCTAAATTTATTTTACAAATATATTCGGTTTTTTGGGCTTTACATTTCATTTTTGAAATAAATTTAAAAAGATAATCGTAACTTTGTTTTTTAATTTTCGCAGGTTAATTTAATTGATTACAAACCAAAAATGATTTACCCCAAAATACCTTTAGCACAGAGCATCATAGAAATATGTTTGGCAAAAGGATTAACCGATATTGTAATTTCTCCTGGCTCAAGAAACGCGCCTTTGACTATCGGCTTTGTTAGCAATCCCAATTTTAAATGTTACAGCATTGTTGACGAGCGTTGTGCCGCTTTTTTCGCAGTCGGAATGGCGCAACAATTACAAAAACCCATCGCTTTAGTTTGTACTTCTGGCTCTGCGTTGTTGAATTATTATCCTGCTGTTGCCGAAGCTTTTTATAGTCAAATTCCAGTGGTGGTAATTTCAGCAGATCGTCCGCAACATAAAATTGATATTGGCGACGGACAAACGATTCGGCAACAAAATGTTTTTGAAAACCACAGTTTATATAATGCCAATTTAACTGAAATTGCTTCTTTTGAAAATGATGTAAAAATAAACGAAGCCATTGACTATTCTAAACATAAAAAAGGTCCAGTGCATATCAACGCTCCGTTTGAAGAACCTTTATATGAAACAGTTTCTGAACTTTCTGTCAACGTAAATGTCGACAATGATTTTTTAAGTTCAAAAGCAATTGGATTAGATAATTTACAGGAGTTTACAAGTATTTGGAACAATTCAACACGAAAATTATTTTTGGCTGGAGTAAACAATCCATTTTCAATACAAGAAGAGATCATTGAAAAAATCGCCAATAACCAATCTATTATTGTTTTAACGGAAACGACTTCGAACTTGCATCATCCGACTTTTATTAATACCATTGATTCAATAATTAGTCCTTTTTCCGACCAAAATTTGAGAGATTTTCAACCGGAAATTTTAGTGACTTTTGGTGGAATGATTGTTTCAAAGCGGATCAAAGCATTTTTAAGAAAATACAAACCTAAACACCATTGGCACATTGATTCGCTGCGTGCTTACGACACCTTTGGCGCTTTAACTCAGCATTTCCAAACCGATTTAAATACCTTTTTCAGTGCTTTTTTACCTTTGACGAATTCAATTGAAAGCGATTATTTTCAAAAAGGTCAAATCGTAAAAGCAATCCGACAAAAAAAACATGACGAATATTTAGCTAATATTCCGTTTTCAGATTTTAAAGCTTTTGAAATTATAATTCCGAATTTGCCTAAACATTCACAATTGCAAATCAGCAATAGTTCGGCCATTCGCTATGCACAACTGATTGAAATTGACCCGTCGATTGAAGTTTTCTGTAACCGTGGAACGAGTGGAATCGACGGAAGCACTTCTACTGCAATTGGAGCAGCGATTGCCACCGAAAAACAAACTACTTTGATTACGGGCGACATTGGATTTTTATATGATANCAACGCNTTATGGAATAATTANATTCCTAAAAATTTTAAAATCATCCTAATTAATAATGGAGGAGGAGGTATTTTTAGAATTTTGCCAGGACATGAAGAAACGCCCGTTTTTAATGAATTTTTTGAAACTTCTCATTGCTTAACAGCAGTACATTTGGCTAAAATGTTTGAATTTGATTACAATATCGCAAGCAATGAAACGAATTTGAAAACGGGATTAGAAAATTTGTTTAAGCAAAATGAAAAGCCAAGTTTGTTAGAAGTTTTCACCCCAACATTATTAAACGATAAGATTTTATTGGATTATTTTAAAAATTTGGTTTAAAATTAGTCGAAATGCTTAAACTTGAATCTTTTCGAAGTTAATAAGTCTCTAAAAACGTAATAAATATCACCTTTTTTAATTCGTAATTTTTAATTCGTAATTTTTAATTGCTAATTGTACCTTTACAAAAAATATTTTGATGATTAATATAGGAAAATACAATACTTTAACAATACTTCGCGATACAAAAGTAGGCTTGTTTTTGGGAAATCCAGAGCAAGATCCAGAAGGAATTCACGATATACTTTTGCCCAATAAATATGTTCCAAACGAGTTTGAAATAGGCGAAGAATTGATTGTTTTTGTCTATTTAGACCACGAAGAAAGACCAGTTGCTACTACTTTAGAACCTTATATTTTGTTGAATGAATTTGCTCTTTTGCGTGTAAACTACATCAACCAAGTAGGTGCTTTTATGGATTGGGGAATGGAAAAAGATATTTTGGTTCCATATAAAGAACAAGCACGCCCAATGGAAAAGGGTAAACGTTATTTGGTTTACCTTTATATGGACGAAAAAACCAATCGTTTGGTCGCATCAAGCAAAACCAATCAATTTTTGAAGAATGACAATTTGACCATTGAAAATGGTGAAGAAGTAGATTTGATTGTTTCTCATATTACCGAATTGGGCATTAATGTAATCATCAACGAAAAGCACAAAGGTTTGCTTTATAAAGATGAAGTTTATGATGATGCAATTCGAACCGGCGACCGTTTGCGGGGTTTTATCAAGAACATTCGGCCGGATAATAAAATAGATGTTTCGCTACAAATTCAAGGATATTTGAACATCGAACCCAATGCAGAAGTTATTTTAAGCGAACTTCGTGCGAGCCGTGGCTTTTTACGATTGAATGACAATTCACATCCAGAGGACATTAAAACAGTGTTAAAAATGAGCAAGAAAACATTCAAAAAAGCAATTGGCTCTTTGTATAAAGATAAATTAATCGAAATCAAAGAAGATGGAATTTATTTAGTGAAGGAAATACAATAGACTTTCAGTTTTGAGTTGTATTTTTTACGAATAAATTTAATATTTATAATGAAAACGTAATCTTGTGATTCTGAATATTAGTTCACTGTATTGTTCAATAAATTCAAATTTGTTTCTGCCAGTTTGTTTAAAATCGATAATCCGTTCGCCAGCAATTTCATAGTACATTGAAGTCCCTTCAAACATAAATTTTCTACCATTATTTCGATATGCTGACCGTATTAATTCAAATTCTGATAAATTCCAAGTGGTGTTTTCCGGATTTAATGCTTCAAGTGAACAATACAAACCTTCGATAATTTCGGTTTTGCAACCATAATATTTTTCAATATCCTCAAAAAAATCAAGAATTTTACCGTTAAGTGTTTCAGATTTCATGCAGTAAATTTATATCTTGATTCCAGGCGGAAGTAAATCCTTGTAAATTGTATTTTTTCTAAAAAACAAAGCTATTTTCGGTAAAATTGGAACAACTTTTAACTTGCGCTCATAAGCTATTGCCATAATATTTTTTAGAAAATCATTCAGAAAATCTTCGTCAACAAAGCCATCCGGAACATTAATTCGAGTCAAAAAAATCTTTTTTTCTTGAAAAGAATATTCCAACGAAATTAATTTTGAATCAACAAAAGTTTCAAATTGTCGAGAAAATGTATTGTCTTTGATTTCCATTTTATTTGTTGAGCCAGTCGATTATGCAAAAAAATATAATTATTTTATTTTCAAATTTTAATTTTGAAATTAGAAAAGTTGTGTTTTCACAATTTTGTTATAAAAAGCAGTTGTTTTAAAAATTAATTAAAAATAAATTTTAATTTTATACAAATTTCGTAAAAAAAAATCACTGTTTTGTTATTGAAGCGTTAAAACAATTTTTATGACCAAAATCCCAGTCTATTTTATGCCTGGATTGGCTGCAAGTTCTTCTATTTTCGAGAGAATTGCTCTTCCAGATGCTTTTGAAATAATTCTGCTGGAATGGGAAATTCCATTAGAAAATGAATCTTTAAAGGATTATGCAAAAAGAATTTCATTAAAAATTAATAAAAAGAATCCTGTTTTGGTAGGCGTTTCTTTTGGTGGAATTTTAGTGCAAGAAATTGCAGAATTTATTACTGTTCGTAAAGTAATTATAATCTCGAGTGTAAAATCAAATTTAGAATTTCCACTTCGAATGAAATTGGCAAAAACCACAAAGGCCTATAAATTAATTCCTACTAACCTGATATTAAATGTTGAAAACTTAGCTAAATTTTCTTTTGGGGATAAAGTCAACCAAAGATTAAAATTATATGAAAAGTTTCTTTCGGTCAGAGATAAGAACTATTTGGATTGGGCAATCGAACAAGTTATTTTGTGGGACAGGACAATTGTTGATATAAAAGTAATTCATATCCACGGAGATATGGATGATGTTTTTCCAATAAAACACATTAAAAATTGTATTGCTGTAAAAGGCGGAACGCACATTATGATTCTCAATAAATTCAAATGGTTGAATGAAAATTTACCTATATTAATTTTAGCATAAAAAAATACATGAAAAATACATTGTCTATTATTGCAATTGCATTCATAAGTGGTTTATTTATCTTCGCTAGTGCTGATAAAAATCAAAATTTTCTTCCTTCAAAATTAATGGATTTCCCTGCAAGTATCGATTTTGCAGGCGAAAATACTCCTTTAAACGTTTCTGATGTCAAAGAACGTTTTGAAAGAGAATTATTGATTAATGCCAACTTAGATGCAACAACTTTGTTAATAATCAAAAGAGCCAACCGTGCTTTTCCGATTATAGAGCCAATTTTGAAAATAAATAATATTCCTGACGATTTTAAATATTTAGCGGTAATTGAAAGTGGTTTAGTTAATGCTGTTTCGCCTGCAGGAGCAAAGGGAGTTTGGCAATTTATGCCAGAAACCGCCAAAGAAAAGGGTTTAGAAGTGAACGAAATTGTTGACGAACGCTATCACCTAGAAAAATCAACTGAGGCCGCTTGCAAATATTTATTGGATGCAAAGCGTAAATTTGGAAGCTGGACCTTGGCTGCAGCATCATACAATGGAGGAATGACCGGCGTGAACAAACAAATTGAAATTCAGAAAGTGACAAGTTATTATGATTTGTTATTGAATGAAGAAACCTCTCGCTATGTTTTTCGAATTTTAGCTTTGAAAGAAATCATGAAAAATCCTAAACTTTACGGATTTGAAATAGAAAGTAAAGAATTATACAAAAATATTCCAACACGAAAACTCGAAATCGATTCTACAATTACTGATTTGGCGAGTTTTGCAATTGGTCAAGGAATAAATTATAAGATTTTAAAAATCCATAATCCGTGGTTGCGCGATAAAAAATTATTGAATTTATCTAAGAAAAAATACTTTTTAGAAATCCCCACAGAGGGATACTGATTGGTTTTGCACTTAATTAATCTTTTTTAATATTTGACTGTGTTAGCAAGTTTGATAAGTCGTCATTATAGCTATCAAAATAAATTTTAATGCAATCTTTGATTGGCATTTTTCGGGGTAACTGATTTGGTGCCCCTTTTTTCATCGCAACTACTTTCAAATCTACATCTAAGTAATAAGTGGTTAAAAAGCCAATTGCATATTTTAAAGTTGCAACCAATTCGCCGTCTTTATTGTAAAATTCGTTCGCATAGCAAACTTCGATGTTTCCACTAAATTGATTGGCAACTTCTCTCGCTTCGCGCTTTCTGTCCCAAAAAATCACTATGATTTGTACTTCTTTATTATATTTTTTTGATAGTTTGTTTAACGCTTGCACTTCACCTTTGTTTAAAACGCACCACGAAGAATAAGTTTGAATGAGAATTGGTTTTTTGATATCACTTAATTTTAATTTTCCACCAAAAACACGTTTGAAAGTATAATTTTCGAATTTTGTCCCCACTAAATGGTTACTAACTAAGGTGTCGAAAAAGAATTGACCTTTTTCTAAGTCTCCAATCTCATAGGCCTTACTACTAGCGGCATTGTATTTTTTAATATTTTCTTTTACTGCATCAGGAAATTTCTTCACTTCTTCTTGAGAAAAAGCTGTAGCGAAGTAGTTTAGTGAGAAAATTAATATTAATAATTGTTTCATTTTTATAAATGGTTCAATATCACAACAAATTTAATAAATTTAATGCAATATTTTTATAAAAATAAGGAAATGATAAGTGCCCCGGAACTAACTTTTACAAAAAAACCGTTTTAAATATTTAAAACGGCTATTAGAATTGAAATCTTTTTTAAAACTATATTTTCTTCATCTGGTCTTTCATCATTTTGATTTGGTCTTTCAAAAGTCCTTGTTTATCAAGTTTCTTGGCTTCGGCTAGTAAATTGGTAGCTTCTAACTTACGCCTTCTTGTCATTGCAACACCTGCTAAATTCAGTTTTGCAATCGCTAAATCTGTATCCATTGATAAACCCAACTCAATTGCTTTTTTAAAATGCTTTTCGGCTTGCATAATATTGGTTTGCGAAAGCATCAATCCATGCAAGTATTGAAAATAACCTTGCTGTTTTCTTACTAAAGCCGTTTCAGGATTTTTAATATACGTCAACCATTTTTGAGCGCCGGGAAAGTCTTGTTTTCTTAATTTTAAGAATGCTAGAAGAATAAATTCATTTTTGAAATAAAGAAAAATGAAAATACTTGATAATAATAAAAGAAAAATCCCATTTCCTAAATTACTTTCTGTAAATTGCCAAATGCCAGTAAAGATGATTAATCCGGCAATAAAGAGTTTGATATTTTTATGAAACATAATTAAATAATTTGTGTTTGCAAATATACTAAAAGGAATTGAAAATATTTTTACAAAACTACTTGTCAGAAAAAAAAACCTTTGTATATTTGCACTCGATTAAAAATGAAAAATTTCACAAGACAAATAATCATCCGATTTAAATAAAAATAAAATGAGCAAAAGAACGTTCCAACCATCGAAAAGAAAAAGAAGAAACAAACACGGATTCATGGACAGAATGGCTTCTGCAAATGGCAGAAAAGTTTTAGCGAGAAGAAGAGCTAAAGGCCGTCACAAATTGACTGTTTCGTCTGAACCAAGACACAAAAAATAATGATTAGCAATAATCAATATAAAGCCGTTACTTTTATTAGTAACGGCTTTTTTTGTACCTCTGAAACAATATTGTTAATCTGTTTATAAATATTTATAAGTTTCAAGCGCAAATCAATTCTTTTTGAATAAAACCAATTATTTTTGAAAAACTAACTACCACAACAATATTCAAAATGCCAAAAGACAATTCCATAAAATCAGTTTTAATCATCGGGTCAGGACCAATAGTTATTGGGCAAGCTTGCGAATTTGACTATGCAGGCTCGCAATCAGCTCGTTCCATTCGAGAAGAAGGAATTGAAGTTATCCTAATCAATTCCAATCCAGCAACTATCATGACCGATCCTTCTATGGCGGATCATGTTTATTTGCTGCCACTTACCACAAAATCAATCATTCAAATTCTGAAAGAACATCCGCAAATCGACTCTGTTTTGCCAACTATGGGTGGGCAAACTGCGCTAAACTTATGTTTGGAAGCGGACGAAAAAGGAATTTGGAAAGATTTTAATATTAAAATGATTGGTGTTGATGTCAATGCTATCAACATTACAGAAGACAGAGAACAATTCAAGCAATTGCTTAAAAAAATCAATGTTCCTTCGGCACCTGCAGAAATTTGTACGTCATTTCTGCGTGGAAAAGAAATTGCGCAAGAGTTTGGCTTTCCTTTGGTTATTCGTCCATCGTTTACGCTAGGAGGAACTGGCGCAGCAATCGTTTATAAAAAGGAAGATTTTGCAGAAAAATTGACTTATGGTTTAGAAATGTCGCCGATTCATGAAGTGCTTATCGACAAAGCGTTAATGGGCTGGAAAGAATATGAATTGGAGCTTTTGAGAGACAAAAATGACAATGTGGTCATTATTTGTTCAATCGAAAATATGGATCCGATGGGCATTCATACAGGTGATTCGATTACGGTTGCGCCAGCCATGACTTTATCGGATACGACTTTTCAAAAAATGCGTGATTATGCAATTTTGATGATGCGTTCCATCGGAAATTTTGCAGGCGGCTGCAACGTGCAATTTGCCGTATCACCAGACGAAAAAGAAGATATTGTTGCCATCGAAATTAATCCAAGGGTTTCTCGTTCATCTGCTTTGGCTTCAAAAGCGACAGGTTATCCGATAGCAAAAATCGCTTCTAAATTGGCTTTAGGATATCATTTAGATGAACTTCAAAATCAAATTACCAAATCGACTTCAGCACTTTTTGAACCAACTTTAGATTACGTTATAGTGAAAATTCCACGTTGGAACTTTGATAAATTTGAAGGAGCAGACCGAACTTTGGGTCTTCAAATGAAGTCAGTTGGTGAAGTTATGGGTATTGGTCGTTCCTTCCAAGAAGCTTTACATAAAGCTACTCAATCGCTTGAAATTAAGAGAAATGGATTGGGAGCAGATGGGAAAGGTTACAATAACTACGAACAAATCATTGAAAAACTTACCAATGCAAGTTGGGACCGTGTTTTTGTAATTTATGATGCCATTGCATTAGGAATTCCATTGAGCAGAATTCATGAAATCACCAAAATTGACATGTGGTTTTTGAAACAATATGAAGAATTATACAGTTTAGAAAAAGAAATTTCCACGTTCAAAATCGATACTTTACCGAAAGATTTATTGTTAGAAGCGAAGCAAAAAGGTTTTGCAGACAGACAAATTGCCCACATGATGAGTTGTTTGGAAAGTCAGGTTTACAAATTGCGTGAACAACAAAATATCAATCGGGTTTATAAACTGGTTGACACTTGCGCAGCGGAATTCAAGGCTTTGACGCCTTATTATTACTCCACTTTTGAAGCAGAAATCGAAAAGCGAGACGGCGAAAGATATGTCCACAATGAAAGCATAGTTTCTGACAAAAAGAAAGTTGTTGTGCTTGGTTCTGGTCCAAATAGAATAGGGCAGGGAATCGAGTTTGATTATTCTTGTGTACATGGTGTTTTGGCAGCAAAAGAATGTGGCTACGAAACCATAATGATCAATTGTAATCCAGAAACGGTTTCGACCGATTTTGATACCGCAGATAAATTGTACTTCGAACCTGTTTTTTGGGAACACATTTACGATATCATTCGTCACGAAAAACCAGAAGGCGTTATAGTACAATTAGGTGGACAAACCGCTTTGAAATTGGCAGAAAAATTATCGAAATACGGCATAAAAATTCTAGGAACTTCATTTGACGCGCTAGATTTAGCCGAAGACCGAGGACGATTTTCAGAATTATTGTCAGAACTTAAAATCCCATTTCCACAATTTGGGATTGCNGAAAATGCCGACCAAGCGAGTGCTTTAGCCGACGTTTTAGATTTTCCATTATTGGTTCGTCCGTCTTATGTTTTGGGCGGACAAGGCATGAAAATCGTTATCAACAAACAAGAATTAGAAGAACACGTTATCGATTTATTGAAGAACATTCCAGGCAACAAATTGTTATTAGACCATTACCTAGATGGTGCAATAGAAGCCGAAGCGGATGCGATTTGTGATGGCGAGAATGTTTACATCATCGGAATTATGGAGCACATCGAACCTTGCGGAATCCATTCTGGTGATTCGAATGCTACATTACCACCTTTCAATTTAGGCGAATTTGTCATGCAACAAATAAAAGACCATACTAAAAAAATCGCTTTGGCACTAAGAACGGTTGGTTTTATTAATATTCAATTTGCGATTAAAGACGATACGGTTTATATTATCGAAGCGAATCCACGAGCATCGAGAACAGTGCCTTTTATTGCAAAAGCGTATGGCGAACCATATGTAAACTATGCCACCAAAGTGATGTTGGGCGAGAATAAAGTAACCGATTTTACGTTTAATCCGAAACTAAAAGGATATGCCATCAAGCAACCAGTTTTTTCTTTCAGTAAATTCCAAAATGTAAACAAAGCTTTAGGTCCAGAAATGAAATCGACAGGAGAAAGCATTTTGTTTATTGATGATTTGAAAGACGACCAGTTTTATGAGTTGTACAGCAGAAGAAAAATGTATCTGAGTAAATAATGCTTTTTTAAAAGATGTAACCGCCGCTAGTAATTTCATCACTCTGATCTTGTTAATCTCGCTACTAAAAAAANCAAACCTCGTCTAAATCAATTTAAACGAGGTTTTTNTNTATAAAAATCCAAAAAACTATTCTTCTAGTTTTTTTCTTTCTTGATAGAGTTGAATTAATTTTTTGCCATAAAGTGATTTGGCTACGTTGGGAGACATCGATTTTTGAATCGTATCTAAATATTTTAAATTTATATCTCTAATTTCTGACAAAGCAACAAACGGACTCACCTCGAAATTGCGGTTATTTAAGGCAAAATTGACGGCATACAAATATTTTCGTCTCGTGATGTTGTCTTCTATTTTAGTGATGCTGTCTTTCAAAAACTGATTTTTGGTTTTCAAAGCTTTGAATTTGGCTTGTGTCAAATCGAGCGTTTGTTCGTTGAATCGGTTGTTTACTTTTCTAAAGTCATTGTACAAATCTTGGTTTTTAGAACCTGTGATTTTTGCATTGGCATAAAAATAGTCTAATTCGGTTTCGATGTTGATCTTTCCTTTTTCGGCAAAAAAAGGTAAATCATTGTCTATTGATTTTGTAACGCCACGGTCTAAAGACAAATACAACATTTCTGGTGAATCGATGTTGATTTCGATTTCGAAATGGGAATTTCCATCAATTTTTATGGTGTCAATTGCCACTAGACTGGTGTCAGCAATTTTTTGAATATAAAGTGTACCGCTTTTTAAACCTTTGATATTTCCTGTTATTTGAAGGTTTTTGGTGGCTTTTTTTTCTCCACAAGCCACAATAAGCAGGCAGGCGAAAAAAGAAAGAAGTGATTTGTTCATCGGTTTTTTAAATTTATGGCAAAATAATAAAAAAAATCCCCAATTTGATTACAAATTGAGGATTATAAAATTTTAAACCGTTTTTTATTTTTTCAACCAAGCGTCTTTTAGCGTTTTTTTGGTGTCATCGCTGGCAGAAAATCCTTCTTTTTCTTCAGAAGGTAATTTTATTTTCCCCGTTACGGTTTGCTCTTTTCCATCACGTTTTATTTTCACAGTAATGGCTTCGTCCTCTTTCCAACTTTGACTAGAAATAACTAAGTCGTAAATGTTTTCGACATTGTATTTTTTGTCGTTTACTTCCAAAATTATATCACCATTTTTGATTCCTAAATTGGTATAAAACTCATTCAAATCAATACTAGGAAGGACAAAAATTTCTTTGGTTTCTCTGTTAATGCTGATGTAGGGCGTTTGACCTTTTATAAAAGCATTCCCAACTGTTTTGGTTTTCGTATTCAAAACCCCCATTTTAGATAAAAAATCTGAATAAGGAATTGGTGTAGTTCCCTCTACATAAGTTTTTAAAAATTCGCCTACTTCTGGGTAAGTCAATGCTGTGATTTTTTCAAATAATTCTTTGTCATCAAAAGATTTATTTTCGCCGTAAGCCGCAGCCAATTTTTGCATCATGTCTAGAATTCCTCTTTCGCCATTACTTTTTTCACGGATAATGATGTCGATGCACATGCCAATCAAAGCACCTTTTTCATATACGTTTAAATATTGTCCTTTGTAAGGTTCTACCAAAACATTGGCGCTCATCGTGGTAAATGACATGGTATCATTCATTCCTTTTGAATTTTCAATTTTCCCAGCCATTCTAGCATAAAATTCATCTTCGGTAATCAATCCTTGGTTGACTTGAAATAGATTGGCAAAATATTCGGTAACGCCTTCATACATCCACAAATGTTGTGACATTTTCGGGTTGATGTAATCAAAATCTTGGATTTCTTTGGAATGAATATTTAANGGGGTAACGATATGAAAAAATTCGTGTGAAACGACATCTTTCAATTGTTCTGCAAGTTGGTCTTTTGGCATCATTTCTGGCATAACAACCGTTGTTGCTGTCGGATGTTCTAAAGCACCAAAACCTTTGGCATCGGCTATTTTCATGTCGGAAAGGTAGATTAGCACACTGTATTTTTTGGTGGAATTAAAACTTCCTAAAAAGTTTTTTTGTGCCGTCATTGTATTTTTCATTTGAGCGCTGATGTCTTCCGCTTTAAAACTTCCGTTTGGAGAATAAAGTGCAATCAAAATATCCATTCCGTTTACGTTAAATGTCGTATAATCTGGTTTGGCATACATGATCGGGTTTTCGACCAAAGTGGCATAACGACTAGTAGTAAAGGTATCTTTAGTATCACTGGCATCGGTATCTGTCATTGAAGTTGCGCCCCAAAGTGCCGCTGGATGAAGAATGTTCACTTGGTAAGGAATCGCATTGAATTCATCAAAATAGCCAACAAAACCGTGGGTGTTGATCATAAAATTTTTGCCCTCATCGATATTAGTCCCTGTTGGCGAAAAGATGTCAGTACCAAATTCACCACCTTTTTCTTGATCGAAAGTATCGTTGACCCAATAAGTGATTTTTGTAAGTTTTTTGGCATTGCTAATTTCCCAAGAATTGGTGTTTAATTTTGTAACCGTTAAAGGTTTACCTTTGGCATCGAGTGCTGTAAAATCCTCGATAAACTGACCGAAATTGTCTTCAGAATAAGTTCCAGGAACAGTTTTAGGAATGTTGAATGTGATTTTTTCGTTGGTGATTTTTGGTGTTTCAATCGATACCATCACTTTGTCGTCTTTCACATTATTCAAATCGATAGTGGCAACAACTTGCTTTTGATTTTTGGATTGTGCGATTGCACTGTATCCAAATAGAGCAAACGATAAGGATAAACTCAGAACTATTTTTTTCATTGTTTTATGTTTTATTTTCGAATAAGACAATGAAACAAAGAAAATGTTACAAGATGGATTACATATTCTGTGTGTAGAAATTATAATCTTTCAAAATTGTTTTGATAAAATCGGCATCATTGCCCGATTGGTTTTTGATGCCAGTTACTTCTTCAATCTTAGTTTTTATCTTATTTAATTTTTCAATATCATAATTTTTCTTGGCAAGTAGATAGTTCTCTAAAATAATGCGAACATCATTGTCAGAAAGTTTAATCACCGAAGCATAAGTCGGAACATATTGTTCATCAATTTCTTGAAGAATTGTGCTATTGATGGAAATATTATTTTTCAAAGAAATCACAGAAGTTCCGGCCGAGATATCACCGAAACGTTGCGATTTGTCTGTTATTACAATCGAAACCAAAGCTAAAATACCGGAATTACTAAAAATATCAATCAATCGAAAAAGCCAACGGATGAGGTAATCTCCAAAACTAGCTTGATAGCCATCGATTTTTACGACTTTGATTTTGAGTAATCTTTTTCCTAAAGTTTGTCCTTCAAAGATACTTTCTAACAAAATAGAATAAAAAACAATCGGAGTAAAAAACAAGATTACAACAGCAACTCTCGACCAGTCGTCCCAATTTTGCATCAATTTACCAAAATTCAAAAGATAGAAAATGCCGTAAATAACCGTAATTGCATAAGCAATTTGAATAATTACATCGGTCAAAAA
>JGI25914J50564_10000068_pt1 | contig 29482 bp, 23 predicted proteins | sample LauGreSuBDMM15SN_2_FD_50564 | JGI IMG/M metagenome (IMG submission 50564) | reverse complement strand
CTCCTCCTCGAAGGCGGTGACGAAGCAGGCCTCGCGCGCGCCCTTGCGCACGAGCGAGACCTCGAGCACGCGCTTGGCGCCCGCCTGCAGCTTCTGCCCGGTGTGCGCGACGTCGACGCTGTAGCCGAGGCTCAGCTCGCGCGCGATCCCGTCCTTGACGAGCCCCGCCGCGATCGCGCCCTCGACCGTGTCCTCGGCGATGCGCATCACGCAGTTCAGCCGGCCGGCCTCGTCCACGAAGCTCGAGACCACCCGCCCCAGCTCCTGCCCGCGGTGCTCCGCCTTCACTGGCACGTCCTGCAGCTGCCCGCGCGCCAGCTCGCGCAGCTCCAAGTCTGTAAAGTAGAGCCCGTTGTAGTCCGCCGCCTCGCCCGCCGGGTTGCACACGCCCACGACCAGCATGTCCGGCACGTGCTTTATACACAATGTGTTTCACATTTAAAACTTTTCAAGGCCTGAGAGCAGCGCAAATCTACAAGTTTGCTTCTTTGATATACGTGTTGTCCAGCTCGCTGGTCTCATCTTGCACATTTCCGTCCTTCCAATCACATTTGTCCTTGATTTCTCGACTTAGCTCAAAGTACTTGAATCCCCTCTTGCGGATTCTGCAACCCATAGCCTTTTGTCGTCTCAGGTACTTGGCCTGGGCAAAAAACTTTAAATCGTTCTCAAATTCATCGTTCATGTTTCGTGCTTGTTATATAGGAGAGGCCGTTAGAAATATTCCTTACCGTCTTTCTGCAGTCTCACGCAGAAAGCGTGTCTCAAAACACGCCGTCCCACTCCTCGCGCGTCGGCCAGAGCACGTCGCGCACGGGCGGCGCGACGCGCAGGCAGAGGGGGCAGCGAGAGGGGAGGTATTGTTTAAGCTGCGCGCAGATACTTTGCTTAGTCTGCCAGTTATTCCCCGTTCTCATGCGGCAACGTTCTGTCTCGTCCAGCGGAAGATTCGGCCACTGGTCGATATTCCCTATGCACGCTCGAAACTCCTCCGACAGCGCCCTCCGATTTGCGTCCACGTGCTCCACGCTGACGCCGTACTTCAGCAGCCGCATGAATGTCTTCGACAGTCCGCGACTCGGCGCGGCGCCCACCGGCGCCCCCGCCCACGCGACGACGTACGGGTCTGCGCGCAGGGCCTCGCCGGCGAACTCGAGTTCGTAGCCGCTGCGCGCCAGGGCAGCGAGCACAATTTCCTTGTTCTCGCATACACTGTCTGAGAAGCAGCTGAGCACGCAGCAGGACGGACGTTCCGGGTCTTTCTCGGCGTAGAAGGGCGAGGCAAGCGCGGCGGCAGCAACCTCTGCGTTGTCTCCGAGTTCCGGACTCACGTAGAGAAGATTGGAAGGGTTCGACCAGACGAGGTATTCCACGAGGGCCTTGTCCTCGCGGATGCGCTGTGGAGCCCACCTCAGCACCGGGGCACCGCGTGTCATCTTTATGTTACAGTCAAATGTTACCGCCTGCGCGCCGTATCCGCTCCAGTCGACGTCCATGGTCAGCGTGCCTGTAAACGACGATTTGAAAATATTCACTATATCGACAATTTCCACTGACCAATTTGCCAAGCCTCACTGGCCAAGCGTTACTGGCCAATAAGCCAAGCCTCACTGGCCAATTTGCCAAGCCTCACTGGCCAATTTGCCAAGCCTCACTGGCCAATTTGCCAAGCCTCACTGGCCAATTTGCCAAGTCTCACTGGCCACTGGCCAATTCCCGTTTTGGAAATTTATACTTAAAGAAGGCAATATTGTGAAACCAAAAAAACAAATCCAAATGCCACTCGAACGTGTTGACAGCAAGTACAACTTAACTAACCTTAGTGATTGGTTGCCGCCAATTTTAGGCGTCGGAGATCGCCTCGAAGATCCTACCGAAGATCCTCCCGAGGAAGAACCCATCACTCGTGGTGCGAGCTTCTTGGACACCAACAATCATAATGGCATGGAGATCCAGGACAAAGATTTGGAAGTCTTCACTGACGACGAAGAGGTGCCCAAGGCGCACCCAGACGACTTTGTCAAGGGTGGAGATCAGAAGATGAATGTGAAGAACATCATCGGAAAAGATGAGGACATCGATGACAACAAGGTCAAAGATGCCGACATCAAGCACATTAAGGGCAAAGATGAGAAAGATGAGCACATGGAGGACATCAAGGTCAAGGAGGACGACATCAAGGAGGACGACATCAAGGAGGACGACATCAAGGAGGACGACATCAAGGAGGACGACATCAAGGAAATCAAGGGCAAAGATGAGCACATGGAGGACATCAAGGTCAAGGAGGACGAAAAGGATGAGAAACAAGAGGTTTACAAGAAAAACAAAGTTAGGAAAGCTGCAAAAAGGTCTCAGCCATGCACCGGAGGCGTCAAAAAAAGCAACACTAAAAACGTTGCTTTTGCTAAAAACGTTGCTTTGTCCGACAGTGACTCTGAAGACGATGCTCCTGAAAGGAAGCGTCGCCGCGGTCGATCGTGGTCTAATGAACTCTAGATGATGTCTAGACATTCAAACACTTTTTAGTTATTTTTTTGAGATTGTAACAAGACCACTGCCAGCGACCACAAGGACAGTTGTGGTGGCTGAACTTTTTTGATTCTTCAATGAACAAACCTAATACTGTCCGCAATCCTGAGCAAAATTTTCCCAAATGCTACTTGTGTCTTCTGTACTATCAGGCTCGCCTTCAGCCTTGCGCTTGCCGAGAGTGTCCTGCGTCCTCGAGTCCTTTGTGGCGTAGTGCCCGTCAATTTTGAGCTTGAGGTCCACGTTCTCACCTCGCAGCTTATTGAGGTCGTGCTCCTGGCGCTGGTGAAGAGCAGACGCGGCGACCATCATCTGCCACACGCCGTTTTCCTCCGCCGAGTTTTGCACTAGCTTTTCCATCCCGTGCTTGAACTGCTCTTTATGCTTCTCATCTTTTGTCTCGCAGGCGTCCATCCACTTTTTCATGAGCGAGTCCAGTGCACTTTGCATGCCCTCGCGCGTGCGTGCGCTGAACTTCTCCACGCGCTGTTGGGCGTCGGTAAGCTGCTTGTCCTTGCTTGCAAGTTTGGTTTCAAGGGTTTCTATGTGCTTGAGCATGTTGCTGACGTCGCTAGCCTTGTCTGTGGAAAGCGGTGCAAAATGTCCGTGCTCGGAGCGGGGCTGGGTTAAAGACTCAGGGCGCTGTGCATCTCGAGTATTTTGTGGTTCTCGAGCTTGCTGCAAATCTCCGCGATTTGCTTCCTGGAAATAATCAGTTTTGCTGCCAGAGGCGCCCAGGGCGGTCATGCATGACCTTACTTAAATATCAGCTCGTCGTTCTTTGACTTTTTCAATCTCTTGAGCACTTGATTATTCCAAAAGCGTTTGCACCCAGTGGCAAAACATACACAACAAAAAAACACGCAAGACCTGAACCTCTGTGTCATTTTGCAGGTCTTCAGAGACATCGCTTGCGTTTTGCACCAGCACGTTGATGCAGGCCATGGACACTATCTCAGACAAACTGTCCACGACGCGTGTGTGCACGCACAGTATGTTCATTAGGCCGCGGGCGCAATGAACCATAACCGCTGCCGCCAATGAACTTGTGCTGTCGGTGAAAAGCATGCTCAGGCGCTGCAGCTGCCCTGCCACCCGCCACACAGTGTAACTCCTCACGTCTTTCAACACGTCGACGTGAGAATCGGCAAGTCTAAGCTTGTCCATAAAAATCACGATCATCAACATCAGAGCGACCTGCAGCAGCAGTGGCAAGCTGACCGCGTCTGCGACCACAGTTTGCAGGAGCCAGTCAATCAGCAGCATATGCAAGGCTTGAAACACATACTGAAAAATCTCTCTAGCATTTCCCAGATCAACAAAAGATTTCAAGTGGAAGGAAACAACAAGCGCCAGCACAGAGAAAAAAAAAGGAGAGACGCCAAAGTCCACAATGGCCAGAAGCTCGCGCGAGGTTGTGGCGTACTTGAAAAGATAGACAGTGACTGCGTTTCGAACGTAGTCGGTAGCCGCGAATTTTGGGTTCAGGACAGACAGCAAGCTCGGCAAACACAGGGCAAAGGTGTTGGCTAGAAACATGATTGCAACCCGTGACATGCCACCGGTCGTCCAACCTTGAGCAAAGGACAGAATCCGCATCACGCTCTGTCCCATTTGCACAATCAATATGCTGCGGGGCACGGTGACATTGGTATTCCAGACTAGTGTTGCGACGTGCAAGCACAGGCAGAGTAGCAAAATCACTCCAACCTGCTCGAAAGGGCTGAGAAACAAATCGAGACTCAACTGTAGCGCACTGGCAAGCTGGAAGTTGACAATGGATTGCAGCCGCTGCAGCATTTGCAGGACGTCTGCTCGCATATTGTTGCTAAACTCGTAAGACGCCATGTCAGCACACCGCTTAATACAACAAAGAGAGTCAGTGATGTGCTGGCGTGGCAAAGTGGTGAAGGTCTTGTGAAAAAAAACATTTTTTATTTTCCGCAAAAAAAAACTTGATTCTGTTTTTGCACCATTTGACTAAGGCTCACAGCAATGCGCACACCGTCAGGCTGCGTTGCGCAGTTGCCAGCGCCACTGCTCCAATCACGAGCATTGCGTAAATGAAACAGCGCTGGTTTCTGGATTGCACGAGCTGGACTGCCTCGTCGACAAGGCCCCACACTCCCACCCAGGCGATCACCGTAGCAAGCAGCATCTCCAGGCACAGACCAGCAGACATAAAAACATGCAGGCAAATACACACTTGCATCACGCTCGAATTTTTGTGTCGTGCAAAAAGCATTGATGTTTCCTAGGCATGATAATGATTGACAAGCATCAAGCTCATCATGAGCAAGCAGCAGACAGAGAAAAAAATCTTCTGAACCAACATGCTCTCCGAGAAGGGGTTATTGTCAATCTCTTTTTTGCAAGAAATTTCTGAAGTCGTGCTCCTGAGCCTTTGGTTGTTCGCTGACGCCGTCTGAAAGCTCTTTGCCAAAGTTACGAGCTTGTTCTTTGTAAAGCTTGTGACTTCAGCGTTTTTGAGTCCCTTTGAAGAAGTATTCTCGATTATTGATGGTAGTTTTGTAACGCGAAGAGGAAAATACCTGCTGTGGTTGAACTTAGCGTCCTTTACTGACATCGTTCGCACTTTTTTTTTTTCCAAAAAATTTAGCCATTGGTTGCGCGTTGCGTCTAGCGGCCAGCAGTAAATCTCATGACACATAGTATTCTGGTCAAGTGCTCCGATCAAAAACATCTCATTGTTGTCCCAGAACCAACAACTTCCAAGCCCTTCATAGTTGAGATTACAGAGCTCGAATACTTGCGTTTGCCCGTCAACAAACTGCAAAAGGTTAATCTTGAATTTTTTCTGCTCTGCATGAAACTCCACGTGCATGACCTTTTTCGAGTTTTTGCATGCTCTGACCAAAACATCACCAATCATAGACTCCGTGTTTGAGGAGATTTGCCTCGTGTCATTCTGCGAAAAAGAGCGACGCATGAGGGTCTGTGCGTGGGAGCTGCGTTTGTTCACTTCTTGCGAAAAAGAGCGCATGGCGTGTGCATAGTGTTATTGATTTGCCAAAAGTTGATTCTTTTATAGAAATGTGGATTTGCTGGCCACAGGGCGCTGGCCAAAGGGCGCTGGCCAAAGGGCGCTGGCCAAAGGGCGCTGGCCAAAGGGCGCTGGCCAAAGGGCGCTGGCCAAAGGGCGCTGGCCAAAGGGCGCTGGCCAAAAAAGGTTGTCTGCCAAGAGCCACTTAACAAGACTGTTTGACGAACACACAAAAACATGAAAGTTTGTGGGTTTGGCACGCACGCAGTTGTGTATCGTATAAAAGACGGCAAAAAAGCTTTGAAAAAATATAAGCTCAATTTTCACAATTCGAGGTTGGTTGCCCAGAAGGAATTTGAGCTTGCACAGACTTTCAAGTCTCACAACCTAGTTCAAATCTTAGCATTTAACCTGGTGGAGGGATGGATTGAGATGGAGTTCGTAGACGGAATTTCGCTTGCCGAGCTTGTGTCCCACGAAGGTGCACTTGAAGAGTCGTTGCTGCTGCCGATCCTTGGCGACATGCTTGCTGGTTTGTCGGCGCTACACAGTCACGGCCTTGTGCACCGCGATGTCAAACCCAGCAACGTGATGCGCAAATCGAGTAATGGAATTTGCAAGCTGATAGACTGGATTGGAAAAGAAGAGGAAAACATTTCTTTTTTGCTGGGCAAACCAGTGGGAACTCCGGTCTTCATGGCTCCCGAAGTTGTCCGAACAAATCGACACGCAGAACAGTCCGACACGTGGTCGCTTGGGTGCACTGTGATTAACCTGTTGAGCGGACGGCTACCGTGGGCAAATGCAGACGCCATGGGTCGGACAAACGAGTTCATGGCCATGTGGAAAACTGCAAACGGTGAGGCCCCAGCGCAGGACAATTTAACTTGGAGTTCATCGCTGAGAAGCTTTGTCGCCCGCTGCTTTGAGCCCAATGTCAAACTGAGAGCCAAAGCACAAGATTTGCAAACGGACTTTCTGTTTTTGAATCATATCACCTGACCAATAGTTTTCAACTCATCGTCTTGCAAGTCCTATGATAGACGGGGACATTAGCTCACTTGTGGTGGCAATGTCGACGTAACAGCTGTCGTGTTCAAGAACTCCCAGTACCGAGGAAAAGTTAGAGGCCTCCAGATCTTTCAAAATACGGCGGTCGAAACGGCAACCCCAGCAGCAAAGCTCTGTAGGTGTTGCATTTTGCTGTTTTGTTGCAAGGCTTTTGTTGGTTTCCGAAAGCACATGTTCCATAAAAGCAAATACGCCCTTTCTTTTCAAAATCCTTCTTACTTCTACCAATGTTTTTTTGACGTCTTGTACACTACACAGTGTGTGTGTACTCACCACCGCGTCAATGCTGTTGCTGCACAACGGTAGATCTTCGCCGAAGCCCACATGCATGCAAAGGCTCAATCCAAACAAATTAGCATTAGATATCGCCATGGAGTGTTTCTCCAAGTCAGGCTCAATCCCAATCACTTGCACATTCTTCCATTCTCTGTAGTATGATGCATTTGGAAAACCACCGATGCCGAGCTCTACAATCTGGATCGGCTTTCTGGAGTCGTCTGCAATCACAGAATACAAACATGAAAAAAGTCTTTCCTTGTATGGAGCAGCCTCCAATTCGTATAAGTTGTTTTTCAAATCCATAGTTTTGATTTGATATAAGCCTCAATCACGTGTGGGCAAATTCCGTGTTGGTCAAAGCAGTTGTTCAAAAAACTGGCCAAACAGAAACAAATTGTTTCTGGCCAAATGTTTCTATATAAACAGAACAAAAAACACAACTGATCCAAACAAGAAGAAACCGCACGAAAAAATGCCAAGAATTCACCGGAATATGAGCATGTCACAAAACACAGTACCCTTGACGCAAGACAAAAATGGCAAGCTTTTGAAAATGCAAATTGCGGCTCGCGCCACTGTTTTTGGAGCACAGTTTCTGCGCCCCCCGAGTCCCAGCAACGAGGTTTACCGTATGTCTATCAATAAGGCAATTGATATCACCAAAAAAGAACGAGAGGGATGGCTGCAGATTGACGATGAGGCGTTTCCTGATGGTGATTGGGAGGGCGCAGGCAAGGCGTCGATGAGCATCAGTGGTTTCTACTTGGAGATCGACGAACTCGAAGCAGCGATCACGTGGTGTGTACGTGCACGCAAGGACTTTTGCAAGCATTGCAGCGACAACAATGTGACCGAGAGCAATTTGGACTTTATTATGCGTCACGTAGAGTACAATCGCCAGCAAGATCTGCGCAGCTACGTGTTTCAAAGCTGGGCCTCTTGCGCCTATGCGAAGAAGCTCACGGTGCTTGAACTCGTGGACTGAGCTGCATTCTACTTCGAAACCCTGAAAATTTGCTCTCCCGCGCATCCTGTCCGAGGCAGCACAAAGCAAGGCGCCACAAATTTGCGACCCTCACAGGAAAGCTTGCATATGCCTGTCGGGTTCAAGCTCAACGCATACAAGGGCCCTGACAGCAGGGCAAAAAAAATATCGCAAATGATCAAGCACCAGTGATACCAGTGCATGCTTGACAACGCAGAAATGCGCTCTAGATACATTTATGTGCCATTTGGCCAGAAATAGAATTTGGGCCACAATTGAAAATTGGCCAGGGCGGCGATTGGCCAGGCGATTGGCCAGGCGATTGGCCAGGCGATTGGCCAGGCGATTGGCCAGGCGATTGGCCAGGCGATTGGCCAGGCGATTGGCCAGGCGATTGGCCAGTCGATTGGCCAGGCGATTGGCCAGGCGATTGGCCAGGCGATTGGCCAGGCGATTAAAACAATAAATAGTTTTGATTTCCGTCGAAAAACATCATAGCCAGCCCTCGCACGCACGCCACACATGTACCGATGGCATTGCCCGGGGTGCCAGTATCGGAGCGCAGCATTTGTAAGGAACAGCAGGCAGGAAGAATACTGTCATCGAGGTCTGCAGAACCACATTCAAGTTCACCACACTTGCCAGTATTGCGGTGCAGGCAAGATGGAGGCCTGGCGGCGCAAGAGACACGAGATAGCATGCAAACCCAAGCACGAGCTCAAAGTCGCCCGCGAGGCAATGCTGCTCATCTGCCTCGCCGCCAAAGCAGCCGACAAAGACCCCAATCCATCTGCAATCGCGACCCTCGCACACGACGTGCTCCCGTGCATTTTCAAGAACCTTGTTAAGAACTGATTTTATTGTGAGAATTGAGTAAAACTGATGAATACACACCAGGCCTGCTTAAGTGCAGAACTGCTTTACGAAGCGCAGACTTGAGTCAAACCAGCGCTCTACCATGTTAAAAGTTTGTAGCTTCCAGGATACGTCCCACAGCAGCGACACGACAAAGGTGAGGTGTGGGACAACCAATACAAGAATCGCAGTGTTGTCGAGCACCAGCTGCGGCCCAAAGTTTGCCTCCAGAAGCAGGCTTACGATGTAGCACATAGGCCAACTGAAAAGCACCACGCTGATGCACGCGCTTAGCCCATATGTGTGCATGGGCACGAGCTCCACAATTCGAGTCATAAAATCTTCGCTGTGAGTGAGTATGGTGCACATCACAGTGATGCCCAGAAAACATCCACGCATCAAAAAGCCGTGGTGCATGTGGATGCACGGAGAAAAGTTGTACATGCGAATGCAGGTGGTGTTGGCAGCAATTACTGGCACACCTAACTGCGCCCACCAAATGCAAACAAAGCCTGCAAACACGTAGAAGGACGTCGATTTGACAGCAAGCGCAAACTTCCAAAACTTTGTGGAGGAATTATGCATGGCGTTGTAGAAGCATAATCCCAAGTTATACTCCATCATTCTGTATCCTATGCTCGAGGAGTTCATAAAAAATATGTTGTTGTCCTCGTGTACGAGCGCAAAAAGCGAAATGATTACAATTGGCATGCTGCAGTTGAGCCAGGATATACAGACACCTCCGTACGGATGGCACTTGTGGAGGCGTTCGTTGTTGGCGATCGTGTATGGAGTCAGCACAAAGCAGTACAAGAGGCACAGAATTGGCCAGGATGTGGGATTCAAAGAGTGCCAGCCTTGTGGATCCTGGCGAAACTCCATCGCGCGAACGCACGTGACAGCTTCTATCACCGTGAGTGCAAGGTCCTTTGGCTTGAAGGTGTGCTGAGTCAGGTGATAGAGGACGCCAAACGTGATGCTGAGGAGTGCCGCCAGCCACACGTCGACCAGCGTGTAAATCACAACCGCCTTGCACAGTTCAATTCTGTCTGAAACTGAGATGTTGCAAAACAAATACGCGCTAAAAAAACCAGCAAGCACAAAGAACGCTGAGGAGACATCGATGACCAAGATGTGACTGGTCATGACAAAGGCATCCACTGGCGACGGCGGGAGATTTGTAGAGTTGCCTGTAGGATAGAGTGAGGAAAAAAACATTGTGCTTGATGCTATTGTGTATGCATAGACCACTGCCCACGTCCAGAAAATAAATATTTTAAAACGCAGTGCGTCCTTGAGCAGCTGAAATCTGAGCTCAAGCCAGGGCGCAGTGTCTGTATTTTGTGATATTTCTACGACAAGCGCTTCTGTTTGTTCAAAGGAATCGCAGTGATATTTCGTCTCGGTGTCGGGAACACAATCAACTATTTGATCGTGATTGTTTCGAGTTTCCATTCACAGCGGATTGTGTAAATACAGAATCACATCTGGAGTCAAAATACACTATGCACAAAATTACGCATGTTAAATGCTCACTTTAGCCATGCCAGTGTTTGTTTACAAGCGCTAAAATGCAGTCTCAGTCATACATCAAAATACACATAATAAAAATATCTAGTTTGTCTGTAGCAAGATTTCCGTTGCATCAACGTTCAATGAGGTCCCTGACAGTCACAGTTTTTGCGCTGTGTCTGCTTGTCAGTGTTACACACAACAGAATTTGGTCTGTCTTGACGACAATAGCAAAATCAGATACAAGAATGCAGCTCTACACTCAAGCAAGAAGTGACGACGACGAGCTGCAGAAAACTGTGTATGATGCCTCGTTTCAGTTAGGATTACCCGCTGGCCCTTTGGAAAAACAGCACAGTTCTTTTCGAGTCTCGTCGTTGTACGGCATGAACTTTGCCACAGGCACCAATATTTGCACCAAGGCAGATCATAGCAAACGGATTTACCTTTACTCGCACGAGCTTCCGGCTACCATTGAGGAATCGGCCTTCCTGATTGATAGGTCCGGCTTTCTGTTTGGTTGGCAGTTTCAGGTTGTCAGGACTGCGATACCACCTACAGCCACGCGAGTACCTGGCACCACGATCATCATATCTCCTGCGTACACACAGCACGTGACTCATTTTGCAGAAAGCAGCATCCCGCTTTGGCATGCCGTGTCCAATCCAGACAGGTATCCAGTGCATTCAAATGCAGATCGCATCTTTCTACAACAGTCAGACTTCGAAAGTGAGCTGCCGTGGAACCGCGCCATTCTTAGGTTTCTCGCATACCATGCTAACAACGCGTCAATCGTGGATGCGACATCTTTTCGCGTATCTTCTCTGATATGTTTTGAGACTGTTGGCCTGGTGGGTATGGGACTACATGAATTTGGATTTTTCGCCAACGAACAAGAAGCGAAGCATTTCAGGACGCAAATTGTAAGGTTTTTTGGTGTGACTGTGCAGAATAATTCTTCTCTTCTTCATAAATCGAGGTGTTTAGTTTTACAACGTACAGCTTCTCGTCGTTTGGACAATCGTGCTGCTGTAATCCAAGCAATTGAAGAAACTGGACTCTATGATTGCTCTGCTTGGAGTCAATTGCTGCATGGGGAACTGGAAAAAATGTCCTTTCAAGAGCAACTGAAGGTGGTGTCGAGCACGCAGTTTTTGGTCGGTGTGCATGGTTCCGGCCTTGTAAATTCAATATTCCTGAAAAGCAATGCCGTGGCGGTGGACTTGCTTCCGCACAACTACTTGGAATTAGAGTGGCACAACTTTGCATCGAAGGCGGGGGTGCGATTTTATTTTATGTTTTTGCAAGATGAACGGTGTCCCAATCCCTGCACCGGTCATATCTTTGAGACAGGACAGACAAAATGCCGAGCGGGTATGTCGTGTAGTCAGCAGCTACTGGATTTCAAGCTTCTGCAAGTGATCGCTGCTCAAGCTGATTTTCACCTGCGAGTGTCTCCTAACATTCGAAGAATGTCGGCAGGAGTCAAGTACTCCAGTGGTGCAGGTAGAGACGACACTGCGCTACTTCCAGCAATTCCAGAGACAGCAGATAGACAGGCGTATAAAACAAGCATGGCTGGCCGGTAACCAAAAAAATGTTGTGTGGCGCTGGACCTGCAGTGCAGTATAAGGTCTCTAACCACAGCAGTGCTTAACAATAAAAGACGAGACCTGGTATTCTCCTGCTCGAGCGTGGCGAGCATACACATATGAAATGTATATGAAACAAAACACTGTCATTTGCCAAATACACAATGAACAAAATTATTGGTCTCGCTCCAGCGTTTGTCTACAAGCGTTTTGCGGATATATATGCAACAAATTGGGCATGCAGGCATATTTAAGAAGATATTTTGAAGGTTACTATGTCGCAATCAAAGAAATCAGCGCTGCGTGCACGGGGCGTCGAGATATCGCCAAAGACTGTTCAATTCCATACTTCTGATAAAGTAAGAACCGTGGCTCGTTGGCTTGAAAAATGGGCTGAAGAACAAAAGGAAAAAAAGAAAAGGCAAGAAAAAGCCGAACGTTCGTGGGCCAGGTTTACCAAACGACTTCAGACAATTCAGAAGAAAACGAACTTCCGTAAGGCACACGAATCAATTCTTACACTGGATGAGCTCATACAATACAAGCATGACAACTGGGCTCGCTTGGCTCAAAAAATGCTATTCCAGGTTTACATTGATCACATCCACAATTCCCTGTACGTCGAGTATTAAATATCATTTGACGCTTTTCATATTTAAGACTTGCATGACAATGTCTCTTGCACCAATCAGCCTTCGAAGCATTTCCGGCATCGCCGGCAGCTCGAGTATCATTTTTCAACCCAAAGACCTTTCAACTCGCACAATGCTTTCGAACATTTCGTGCTGTCACCTGTCTGACCCGGCTTGTCTGAAAAGCTTGTCCTGCCTTGCAAGTCCTCCTGTGCTTGCATCGAGCACACACATTCTGTCCAGCTTTTCCAGCCTTACCAGCCTTTCGAAGCTTTCGCACGCCGAGGGCGACGAAAAGTACTCGCATGCAATGGCGGATATGTACGGTTTTCACATCTAAGTGTTGCTCGGGAATAAATAAATTCATTGATTATTTAACGTTTGTCCCGCTGGAGTGGACACCAGCACAAGACTGACAACGTGCTGCCGTAGCAGGGGCTCAAGCCCTGTGTCGGGCACCTTGTTTGCGTTCACGAGTCTCATTAGCTTGCCACGTTGATCGGTCACACGCAAAGCCTTTTTGGTGCCGTTGCTGCGCACCCACAAGACGTGGTTGTAGATCTCTAGCATGTACTGCCCCTTTGTTTTGAAAAACTGCGTGTTTTTCAACAAAGACTTTACGGTGATTTGAGCATGTTGTGTGTTGCTCAGAAGCTCGTGGTGGCTAGGAGACACGATGCAGCCGAAGTGCTCGCAGATACGAGTCCGCTCATCGTAAGTCGTCCCCCCAACCCAATTGCGGTTGCGCTGACTCAGTAGGCCATGCTCAAAGCACGTCTGGCGAAAGGCCTCCACGTCTGCAGCTGATTTTAACTGAATATTGGCACACTTGGCCGCAGCGTACAGGCCGCAGATCGGCTGCTTGCTTGGCGACCGGGCCTTTTTGTCCCGGCGCAGCCCTTTTTTGCGATGTTTTGACACTTTGGGCATATGTACACGTCAAAAACTTGCCATTGCACCAAAAACATTCGTAATTTTTTTCTGTGGCTTTGACCAGTGAATTTCAGATTGCAATCTTTTGGGGTTTCAAAGCTTCAATTTGAAGAAATGATCCCCCTGTGGCACGTGGAACACAATCGACACTCCTGCGATGTGTCGGTCAATTTATTCAACCACGAGCCTGGTGGGCACTTGTCATAGCAATGATTTTGGACGTCCACGACAGAGTCTCCCAGACACTGTTTCCAGTTGCTTTGATCCCTGAAGTGTAGGGGTGCAAGACAGTTTTTGCATAGCTCACAGCATTGAGGGCTGTAGTCATTGTAACCCACAATCATCTGCTTTTGGTTTGGCAGGGTCATTGGTTCGCCATTATTAATAAAGTTGCAGTTTTTTCTATTTGCGTTGAAAAAATATGATGGAGGACAGTACGGCTCCGCGTCAGTCAGAAACGTCAAAAAGTTTTTCCTTGGTGTGTTTGGATCGGTCGTCAATATTGGTGAATTTTCTTTGAGTGTGAACTGCACGTCGTATTCTTTTGACTGTGTTAAGTCGGACAGGTCAAAATGCTCATATTTTTCATTGACTCCACACTTCACCACAGCTTGAAGGGTTTCACCTTGTTTTACCCACTTTGGGCATTTTTTACATTCATAGTTGCTTTGGATCTCCCAAAGGCCTGTTGTATCTTTGGCCATGTTTGCGGTAGATGGGTCGTGACATCCCGCGTCCTTGACAGGGTGAAGCATAAATTGTCCCGATGGACAACTATTCAAGCACGGTTCGCACTCTCCTTCTGGCTGATCATTTTTATAGCTATTCTCTGTGTTGCAATGTTTGTTGTAATAGCCCTGTAAACAAGGCTTGCAGGCATGACATTTTCCTTCCGTGAGAACCATCCATGTTGCAAAATCTATGTCAGACGAAACCTTTATTTGCTCCAATTTCATTATGTGTTCTTTCCCATCTAACGAATATTTAACCCATTTTTTATTCGATTTTGTCTGTGTGCCGCAGCCGTCACTGTAGTGATATCCGTCACAAACATTTGTACAATGCTTCATGATGCACTGGCCATCGAAGCGTTGGACAAAGTGATAAGGATCTATTTTTAGTCCTTTTCTTGTACTGACAGGTCGATGATGACATTCTCCAGTGATTTCTAGCTGATCAAACTGATTTTTTCTGACAGTCTCGTTAGTTAGTGGGTTGCACTGGGCAGTGACTTGAGGGATTGTATACACCTCTCGTTGTGTCACGTCAAAAATCTCTTGCAAATCATACAAGTCGACCAATTTTGTTTTCTCGATCACCTCTTCGCAAGAAGTACAACTTGAGCATTTATTAGGATCATCAGATGACCGAAAATGTTCATTTCCAGAACACTTGACACACCCTGATTGTCCTGGATTGTTTCTCATAGTCATGTCAAAAGAACAAGGAATACATATTTTCCACGGAGAATGCCAGTGCTGGGGCTCTGGAATTAGTGAAGGTGTGACTTTCATAAATCGTTCCTCGTTTGTGCAAGCCCGATAATATTGTGCGCCGGCGTTGACCTGCCACTCTTTTGTGCCAGCCGGCACAGGCATAAATGATGGCATATAAGTTATGCCAACTAGCATTTCAGGAGCTTTTTGACATTTACCCTCTTTGCCATAATAGTTGGTCTCACATTTGTCACAGCAGTCTTTTTTGTTAGAACTTCTGCACGCAAAATTCCTGCCGTCGGCAAATTCTCCTCTCCTGCCGATGCTGGCAAGACCAGTTCCAGGTTCACATATTTGACATTTGACCCCAACCATAAGATTTATGCTATTCAATTCTGCGTGTTGATATTCTTCTTTTTTACACGTCTTGCATTTAATTCCTTCTCTGATTCCACTGTCGACACTACAAGCTTTGCATAAAAAATCTGAACTTGTGGGTACTGAATTGAAAATTTTATCAGTCAAGAATTCAGCGCCTGCAGGGTCAAAACTAGTGTGTGGAATCATTCCGCTTGGACAAGCCACGCATATTTTCCATTTCAAAACATCAAAATGTTTTCCAAATAAATTTTGCTCGCTTATCATTTGGTTGATTTGCGGTTGCATAAAACCTAGGGTCAACAGCTCACTTTGATATGATAGCAAAATAGAGCTTGGATGTGTAGTCAAAATAGAGGTTCCAGAAGGGCAAGGTTTGCACTGTGTCTGAACCATTGTCGTGGACAATACAGAGGACTTACCGCACACACAACAATGCTGTTTTGAATCCTCAATTCCACATGGTTCAGGGTCTTTTTCATACTCAGAGCAACCGTCTCCAAAACTATCTTTCCAATTTTTTGTATTCACGCACACAGGGCTGCTTTGCGACGGTGCGATCATGTGCAAAGCTTCTTTGGGGTTTGGGCAGGGGTCAATATTGCACCAACGAGGTCCAGTAGATTTTGGGTTAGCCGTTGCAGGTGCAAAAAGGGGACATTCATGACAATAGACCGACGTTTCAATTTTGCTCATGAACTTGCCTTTTTCGCAACTCAAGCACGCCCACCGAAAACAACACTCTCCCTCTTTGATGAGTTTGGTTATGGCTTCAAATGGATTTATGACATTCTTGCTGTAATCCTCCAGACCGATATACTGTTGCTCATTGCAAACCAAGCTATCTTTTGGAATGCTCTGTAGACCATCCTGAACACCACTGACGACCACTGCCGCAGCTGCTAAGGCCGCGGTCACTGCCGCACTGACGCAAGGCAGTAGCACACACACACATAACACAAACATATGCATCGAAGGCATTGGTATTTTTGCCGTATATACATCAGTAAACACAGAAAGGAGTTTTTGTTTTTATTTGTAGACTGGATGAGCAACACATTAGCAACACATTAGCACAGGTCTCTCTCTCTCTGTCTGCGTCAACGCTTCTCTGCTGTATCTATACCAAGCCATTCTTTGACTTTCTGATGCTCTGTACGGTTGTGTTTTATTTATTCCAGCTTTCACGCCACTGTTGGACTTTCTGAAGCTCTTTTTCCATCTTTTTGTAATGCACGTCGTCCATACTGGTGGCAGCGAACGACATACAAAAGAGTTCGATGCAGTTCAGAACCATTTTGTCATTTAAATGGTTTTGAAAGGCCCAATTTTTTGTGTGGTTGGTGATGAGTGGTAGATTTCCCGTCTGCAAATAACTTGCGACAATGCCGTCATTTAGCATGATTATAGGAAACATCATCTGCTGATCAAGCTGATCAGACAACCAAAGTCGGTTGTCTTCCACGAAATTGCCAAAGACGTAGTTGATGGCTATCAAGCTACGCAGACGAAATTTAGAGTTAACCCATAGGTTTGAAAAAAATGCTTTGAACTCACTTTTGACCTTCACGGCCATAGGAGTATCGAAACATGAGCATGTGAAGGTTTCGCCAATCATTTGCTTGGCTTTTTCCGTTGCAGTGATGTTTTCGTTGAAAAACATGCGTGACATCCTCTGCCTCAAAGTCAGTGCAGACCTTTTTGATTTGTCAGGTCGTTTCAAGAGTGTGCCAGAAAGGAGATGTGCAAACTCTTCTGTGCTGTTTCTTGGTGACAATAACCGCGCATTAGATGATGCATTGGGGGTGCTTTTTTTGGTTTGTTCATAGAGCACTGTAAGGCATGTCATGACACAGAAGAAAATAAAACTCTGCAAAACAGTTGTGAAAAGGAGCTCATGTACGTTGGACTCCGCGAAACAAACACTCACAAAAGCGTTGATACAAGCGGGCAAGGCGAGATAGAACAGCGTGTCTTGAATTTGCGTCTTCAAATCCTCACGTTTTTTGCATATAAATGCGAAAACGTAAAATTCCAGGCTGCAGATGCAAAATTTCATCACCGTGCCAACTTGCAGGCTATTGACAAAGATGTCGTAAACGAAGCGCGGCCAGGACTTCAAATTTGGTGTATGCATATTTTCTGACCTACAGAAACGAATTGTATTGTTTTCCTCTGCCAGTCTTGTACATATTTCGTGCAAGGGGGTTTGCACAAAGTGTTTGGTAATGGAATCCACATGTCGAACATCGTGGCACGATGGAAAGCATAACGCTTTGAAGTTGTAGTCAGCGCAATCCGATTTGAAAAAGTGCTGTTCAGAATCGTCAATGAGCTTCTGTATTGCCCGATTGCACATGTTCTCCAAGATGTAGAGCTGAATTTCTTTTTCATCTTTGGCATCTGTGCTGCCAGATTGCACTGCGTGGTTCGCGTTCAGTACAACATTTTCAAAGCATTGATCAGAACAGCTTTTTTTTTGGTATTCTGGCCACTCCTTTTGCACCCGGCATTCCCAGATGCAAAGATAGGTGGTCCTTGACCAGATGGAGTCAGTCAAGTCAAGATGATGATGGGCATACTTGAACCAATGTTCACATATTGTGACACTTGGGGTTTGCACGAGCAGAAATCTCGACAAAACTGTGCTTTTTTTATCTAGCATTTCATGCGCACAGCAGAAATCATCAGAGCACCGAGCTGCCAAACAAGATGCCATTAGGCAACAACAAACAAAAGCAATGACAACCAATTTCATGGTCATCATGCTAGGAATTTCTGTTTTGCAGTGTTCTTATATATCAAATTTTATCTGACTGAGGTGTTTTGTTTGCTGCATTTGATATGTGTCTGCGAGCAAGCACAAACATCACGACAAAGCTTGTAACTAATGCACATAGCACAAAAATATTCAGCAATGAGTGTACGTCAGGCTCGCTATCAAGCACTTTTGATGCATTAACTGTGGTGTTTTGAGGCAGTGTGTTTGTTTCATCCAAATGGCCATTGAATGCTTGCAACGACAAGCTCCAGTTGCCCCAAAGGTTGTCCAACTGTGCTGAAAAATCCTCCTTTTTATGCTCTTCTGTCTCGTAATCAAATAGCCGCCGAGTGCCACGTCGCAGGGGCACCACTTTTTTTGAGTTTAGCGACAAAACCCTCCAGAGCTTCGGCTGCTCCAAAGACGAATACCTGCTGCCGTTGCGATGGAGCATAGTCTTTTTCACTTTCTTGAACTCCCTCATTGCCTCTACCAGTAGCTGAGACATGCCCGAGATGTCATATATAGAAAAAGACCAAGGTTTTAAAATGGGTACACCAACAATCTTGTATATCACACTTTGTTTGTTATGAAATCAAAAAGCAAGTTTCTGTTTTGCACGTTGTCACTGCTCTGCGTGAGAATGGTTAGCACAAAACATGATTCAGACTTTGATGATATTGGTCAATGCACTGATTCTGCCATCCCCGGACGCGGGGAAAATGTGGAAGTTGTGATAGGAGCTCTGGCATTATACACTTGCCAATGCAAAGCGGGTTATTTTCGCACGTTTGCGTTTGAAGGAAATGGACATGCCGATTGCCTTTCATGCGTTCCCGGCATGTACAACCCCACACCAAGTACAACACTGACAATATGCTCTGATTGCGTTGCCGGCAAGTACTCTCAAGCCTCGGCGTCCACCATTTGCCATGTCTGCGATTTCGGCAAGTATTCTTCTGCTGCCTCCTCTTCGTGCAAAGAGTGTCAAGCTGGCAAGTATTCAGATTCTGAAGGATTGGCACAATGCAAAAATTGTCCCGCCGGCAAGTACAAGCCTGTGGCGGGTGTCAACACCGCCTGCGAAAAGTGCGAGGCTGGCAAGTACAATCCATTTGAAATGAGTCAGGTGTGCTACAACTGCGAAGCAGGCAAGTACAAGGCTATGGCGGGTGAGAACACGGCGTGTGATGTCTGTCCAGCAGGCACGTACAAGGCACAGCAAGGTGTCAACACAGCATGCGATGACTGCCAGGCTGGCAAGTACACTGAGCCGGATTGGACAGACCAATTTGGTATTGTCAACAGCCCAGGCTCTATCCGCTGCACCGACTGTGCGGCTGGCAAGTTTAAGGCAACGTCTGGTGTCCCAAACGCCTGCGTCATTTGCGTGGCTGGCAAATACTCAGTGCCTGGGGCTGCCTCCTGCACTGCCTGCGTTGTCGGAAAATTCTCGGGCTTGGCAGAAAGTACGAGTGTAATTGCTTGCAGCAATTGCACAGCCGGCACTTACTCGGCAACGGCTGGAGCCAGTATTTGTCTTTCCTGTGCTGCCGGCAAGTACCTGAAGTCATCGGGTGTGAATACTGCCTGTTTGAACTGTACAGAAGGGTTTTTTTCAAATCAAGGTGCCAGTGATTGTGAACAACGTTGTCCCAAAAATCAGTACACTGACCAGGACGGGACTTGCAGAGATGGGTACCTAGACCAACACGGGTCCTGTCAATTGTGTAGTCATTGTCCGATATACAGTTCATGGAATGATTTGCTAAAGGAAAATGGTTTTTCATGGAATGATTGCTATTGCAAACCAGGATTTGAACAGAAATTTTTACTGAACGACTTGAATGAGGCTGTCTCGTTCGAGTGTGTTTGTCGTCCTGGGTTTTTTGTAAACAACAGCGAGTGCATTCCGTGCCAAATCTGCGACCCAGGACATTACAGACAAGGCTGTGAAAATATTGACATGGGCACCTGCGTTCTCTGTGAGACTTGTGACCTCGGACAGCAACGCGCAGGCTGTGGCTTCGGCTCGCCGGGTGTTTGCAAGGACAACGACGAGCTCGTGCGCATGCCAGATTGCCCAGTAAAGCCAGTGATGGATCAGCCTTCTAAGCTTGAGATGTCGGTGCGGCAAGCATCCGGCCTCGGCGCGTTTTCATTTGAGCAGGTATTTGGCACGACTCCAGAATTGGCGGACTTCGTATGCAGCAGCCCGTGCGACGGGGTGACGTACGACAGTATCCAGTGCGACGGGCCCTTCGCGTGCAATGTAAAGACGTGCGCGCAATCAAATAGTGTCAACGAGCTGGTAAAAGCGTGTCCTGTAGTGATAGAAGAAGGCGACTCCAGGCCCGTGCGGGACTACAAACGCGCGCAGATCTGTGTGCCATGCAACGACTGTGGACATCAATACAACAAAAACTTTGATCCATCATGGGGGCTGGGCTGCGTGCGAGAGTGCAGCAAGCTCATGTGCAGTGACAACATGCTCTGGGACTGGACAGCAAGAAAATGCAAGATGTGCTCTGACCTGCGCAGCATGATGCTCTGTAGCACTGATGACCGCAACAGCATGTCGCTGCAGACTACTCGGACTGTCACAGGAAATTGGCCTCTGCTGTATTTTCCAGATTGTGAGGGTAACAGTGCAACAAAAAAACTCGAGTCGTTTACATACGGTCGGTGTGCCACATGCGACCAAAACAAGGCTCATGCTTGCAAGGACTTCGAGCAGTATCCTGCCGTTTGCACTGACGGAGGCTTGCAGTGTCAAACGTGTCACCGGGCTGGGACGCAAAATTATGTGGAAGTGCTGAAAGGCAAGTGGTTCAACTCGCAAAGTCTCAACTGGGAGCTTTTGCACTGCCAAATTTCCACGTGTCTACATCGCTCAGGCCAAGACTGGACAGGAGTGGGCAAAGGAGACGACCTTTGCATGATTCAGTGCTTACTTGGTGACTGTAAGGAGCAGGAGGTTGAGGTTGCATGTCGCCTTCCACATCAAGCGCGTTGTGAGCAGGTCTTTCCATTGCCTGGCTCCGCTGAAAGAGCGCGAACTGAGTATTTCGACGGCGAGGTGAACCTCCTGAATGAGGCTAATGACAACCAAAACAAGCACCGAAGGTTTGCCAGTTTTGAAAACACGCTAATCGTTCTAGACTCAGATGAGCGAGAATTTCAGTGCGTTTGGAACGCCCATGGAATATTTGACAACCAGGCCAGTCCTGGTGGTGTTTCAAACGTGCTGTGGGTCCGCGGCAGCTCCAAAGACGCAGAATACGAGACAAGAGGCACTAAAGTGTGTCGTGAATGGCAGGTGGAGGCAGGAGCTCAAATGCCATTGCTGCCGTTGCAAAACACGATCAGCAGCAGTGATGAAGAGACCGAGGACAACAGCAGACACATACTGGTGAACACGGAGGCTTATGTGCTTTCGTACAGATTTGATGGAAATTTCATGGACCCCAATGTTGACAATGTGCAGGCGCTTTTTACTGATGATGAGCACGAGCCTTACCAACAATCCCACAGGATGCTGCGCGATGCTCACGTTGGAGGCGCCGGAAGACTGTTTCTGATGATGATTTTGCACGAAGACAGTGTCGTGTTGGCAGTGAATGTACCGAGCGACCGCTCGGTGCATTCTGCCATGTGGATGCAATTCTTGCTGGTAAGCTTTGCAGTGGTCGACCTGACACAGAGCACACAATTTGCGTCCGGTCTTACAGTAAGCGTGTCCGTCACAAAAGACGAAAAGCACATGAGTGACCTGAACGACAATTTTGTGCTTGAGTCTTTTTGGGTTCAGGAGCTTTCGTCGCACGTGGCTGTACTCAGCGTAGAGGACTACGACAATCAAAAACTATATGAGCTTGGAAACACATCTAGTCTTTTTCGCCTCCAAGCAAAAAATCAACAAAAGTTTGACACCTGGGATCGATGCTACACTCAACCCACTGCCGTGATTGACCTGCAATTAGCACCCTGGGCCACAGACCAGACACGCCTTAGCTGGCTGGATCAATACCACGGGAGCATTAGGTTAATGAATGTGAGCTTTTTGTGCATAAAAAATGCAAAACAATTGGCGATGGCAGCGTGTGAAAATTTAGGCAGTGTTCCAATAGTGTACGTGCGGCATGGCGTGTATAAATTGCTCAACACTTCTCGAAATGGGCCTTGGAACTTGAGTTTTTGCGAGAAAGACAATATGCTGTGTACACCGACAAATGACACGGTGCTTCTGAGTCTGTTGCAGGTCCAGCAGTACGTGGATGGTGCTCCAAGTGCAGATCATTACTACGGTATTGTGGACCGGGTACAGTACACTTTTGCAGAATCTTCCAAAAACCACACATTACAAAATGACTTGGAAGAGCTTCAGCAGGCGCACTTGTGGGCGCCGTTTCAAAAATGCGCCGTACTGCTTACCACACAAAAAAAGGATTTCTGGACTAAGTTGCTGTGTGTGGGCTCTGGCGGCTTTCAGGAAATAAGCATACAGCCACACTCAGCAGCATGGAGGTTGCTGGGAGCATTTGGTTACATTCTTGATAACAAACAGTATCTGATTCAGTTGCAAGCGGGAATGAGTGAACGCTCTGCGTTTTTGGGTTGGAATAGCACAAACAACACGTTCAAAGTCGTGATCGACCCAGAAGGGCTGGCCTTGAATTGGGTGAGTGTGTGCGTCGAGACCATTGACAACCAGCAGCAGATTGCTGCTTTGAGCGTCAACAAGCACCAAGTAGCTCAGGTTCAGTTTTTTGTCTTGGAGTCTTTCAAAACAAGTAATGAAAGCTTGAATGAAAGATTGGAACTCAAGGCAAACGGAAACATCTTTGTGTTTAGGGATTTGATGTATGCCAAAAACGACCAAAATATGCACTTCTGCCGAGTCGTGGTCGCCCAGCAACAACCTGTCGTGCTGGTGGTTGGTGTGACTTTGAGGCAAGTGCAGTCCACATACAACACGGCAGGAGGAAGCCGTCTTCTTCTAAACGCGTGTGTGGGATCGTCAGGCTTCACAAAATGCGAAAGCACGGAGCTGTCATTGTCACCAAATTCACCACCAAGCTTCATCTCTGCTGCTGTCTTGAGATATGAAGAGGACAAGTATTATTGGGTGGTAGCAGTTTATGGTCTTGTCTTTGCTGTGACCACAAGTAACAACAAGCTGATGATCACTCCTCAAAAATCAGATCTGTCAGGGGTAAGTTTTGTGAAGGTAGACAGGCTCTTTTACACATTTGGTAAGCATGGCGTTGGAGTGCTCACGTACCTGCCAGGCTTTGAGAAACTCCGGCTCAACTCCAGTGATGCGCTGGCGTACGCAGTTTTTGTCGTACCAGTCGGTGAACTTATCACAGAACCTGTTGAAAACAAGCCAAAGTTGATACTCAGGGCACACTATGCCAGCTACCACGTGGAGGTTCCAGATGGTCCCAGTTTTCCTGTGTATGAGTTGATGGATTCTAGCGCCGGCAATGAGTCGACGCAGCTGGTGGTCTCTCAACACAAGACGTCGCCCTTTGCACAGCGTAAGGGCGGCTTCTTTGCCAAGTATGCGGGCTCTGGGCTAAATCACAGAATTGGTCTACCGCACGCGTACGGCAGGTACGAGCAGGTTTTCACAAACACTTTTCTTCATGGATCAATTGTCGGTTCGGTTAGCACATGCAAGTTCACAAACACCCTCGTTGAGGCAGACGCGGAATTACAAATCAAGTTGCAGAGAGCGCCTGATCGCCTGGCCATGCTGATGTTTGAAGTCCCGTGCAATGGCGTTTTGAAAATCCAGTCAAATCCTGTTGTGAGTGAGTGCGTCAGACACGTCCTGCTGGTGATCAACCAAGCATTGCAATGGACGACATACTATCTTAAACCAGATACGGAAAAGCTGATTGTGAGTGATGTGAGTGATGTTTCATCCGCAACGGACCTGATCATCTCTATGGGTGTAGGTGTAGCCTGGGTCAACAGCCTTTACCTTGACGACAACCCTTCATTTGATCTCAAGTCCGAGATGCGGGGCAGGCTGCTGCGGGCTCGACAGCTCCAACAAATCAAATTTCAAAACACAAAAACGCCGGTGGGGTCGGTGTGGCAGCGCGAGAGACACGTGCTGACGCTAAACCCGGTCGAAAACATGCGGCTCGAATTGGCCTTTGTGCGAAAAAACAATCTCATGCCCTCAATGACAGTAAGCGTGGGCGTCGACGACGTCCAGCTGGCGCCCGTGCTCTCGCAGGTTCCACCGCTGCAAGGAGATCATGGCCAGCTGTGTACGCCCGTCCGCGTGCCAAGTAAGGAGGACCTGAGGCATATCAACCTACAGCATTTGATAGTAAACCAAACATGGGAGTTCTTGCACGTCACCGTTGGTCTACAGACAGAGCACGAGCACGCCTGCACCTACAACGTGCGCCTGTATCTTACGCAGGAGTATCCCGAGTGTCCTGTGGCAGCCAACTTTAGTTCTTGCACAGGAATACTGTGCATAGGATGTCAGTTTACCACCAGCCATGACAACGTCCGTGGCGCCTACCAGGAGTGTCAGCTACAAGTGCCCATTCTGCTTCAAACACTGAGCGTGGTGGTCTGGCCAGAGACAAATGCTGACTGTCGTCTGGACGACCGCGACTCTTTGGTGGTTTCTTTGCGGCCGCACACGGCCATTTACGATTGCCCCGCAGGTGAGTTTGTCAACTGGCAAGGCACATGCAGCAATTGTCACGACGAGGCTCATTACGAAACTTGCAACCTTGGACAGCGGTTGGAAGGCTGTCCTGCTGTCGCAAACACAGGCAAGTGCATCGCTTGCACAGAAGGCGCCGATGAAGTTGTGACTTCCAAGGCCAAGTGGCTTGCCAGCAATACCAGCATCTGTGCGTGGGAATGCTTGCCTGACCACTTTGAGTCGCTGATACTGGGCAGTAGGCAGTGCATGCAATGCACTATCTCAAACAATTATTGCGCCAAGGGGGAGTATTGGCAACCATGTTCTTCTTTTGAGGACTCGAAGTGTGTGAAATGTCCCAATATCAGAGCCAACGAGGAGTTTGTCAGCGGCTGTGAGGTCAAATGCAAAGAGGGATACTACAACTATACTGGTGAACACGCAGACGGACGATGTCTGCGCTGCTGGACTCGCAATGAGCTTTTGCTGAGTGCTAGCCAGCAAAATTTCAAATTCTTTTTCTTCGACAATTGCTCAGCGACTCAGAATGCTGCCTTCAGACCATGTCAAGAGGAGAAAGGCTCCAGAATTGTTGACAGCGACCCAGCATTTACAGGCGACTGTATTCGAGAATGTGATTACGGCTGGCACAAGAACACGAACACCTTGAAGTGCGAAAAGTGTGACAATCTTCCCAGTTTTTTGCATGGATTCCAGACCGTTGACCCTCTTCCAGATTCGGCCTTCACATGGCACAAAGAATCGTGTAACTTCACGTGCATACCTCCTTACAAGAGCACGCTTGATATGAGCACTACAGGTAGTATCATAGCCACTTGTGTAATGTGCAAGTATTTGAACGGCTCTAATTTATGTCCTGTGGGACAATACCCAGCCAAACCCTATTGCGAGTGTCAAGGATGCATCCGTTTGAGCACCTGATGTTGCAATCAGAAACCTTGAAAGTTGCTGAGTTTGAGTGTAGAGTAATAAAGACTCCTCTGGCATGTCTGCCACTGACGTCTTGTCTTCAAAATGTGGTGCATTAAACACGGTTTTTGCACATCGTGCTCTGACAAATCAGGAGCAGGACGCAGCGCTCAATTGCGTGAGTTTTTCGCCTCACTCAAAGTTGACTTTGCTTCCAAACCACACAATAAACTTTGAAGGAGAGCTGGAAGGCTTTGTCTTTGAATGTTGTGCCGACGACCCAGCAACTGTGTTGCCGTTGACAAAGGCGAGCTTCGGAACCACAGCGATTTACGAGTGTCTGACCGAAGGCGGTCAAGCTTTTGTCCAGCTTAGTTTGCATGTGGACCAGCACGTCAAAGCCCTTCAGCAGGTAATCGACAGTCTCAAGACACAACCTGATGAACCACTCAAGCTCGATTGCATGCCAGACTGGGATAACTCCTCAAACTGTTTGCACGGCCTGAAAGACCAGCGCATATGGCGTGAGGAAATTCCGTCCAAAATAGGAGTCTATCACGCATTCATGCGCACAGCGGCACAGAACATGCGAGAGCACAAAATCTTTATTGTGGTGTCTGGACATTGCCGACACGCAAGTCAGGAGCTATACAATTTGTGGCTCGATGCGCGCGAGACCATCTCTGCAAAACAATTCATAGAATGCGCAGAGCTCGACTGGCTGCGCAAGACGACACTGCGGCACCACAACCGCCTGGCTGCTCGCGTAGCCAAGAGCATGAACCTCAAAGTGCGATATATGGAGGACGTGGACGCCGTGGCAAGCACCAGTGCGCTACTGCCAACAACCAGCTGTGTCTTTCGCGATCTAACACTCAAGCGCGACCGCATCGTGATGAGTAGTGACGCTGTACTACTTGAGAGTTGCAAGTCAGGGGTTATTTTTGACTGCTTTGCAACCGAGGGGTTTTGGGTTTTCAATGGCCCTCGAGACACAGGCTCATACAAAATGTTTGGAATGGACATGCGGAGCATGCACAAACACACGGGCTTTCCTTCTAAGACTGTACGGCACCACCGACTCTTTCCTGCCCGCGAGAAGGCTAATGTGGTGCCAGCGCCTTCGTTTCGAGAGCTGCAAGACCAAGCTCTTTCAAACTCACAACAAATGTTTTCGGACCATGCGGTTTCATCGTGCAGGGTGCTTTACCACCACAGAGAGTCTTCTATTACATGCTTTCTTTTTCCACACACAGACTTTATTCACGCAATATCCAAGCTAGGATTCAACCTCAATGACGGCATTACTAACCTCATGCCCATTGTGACATACTGTGAAGACGAGTAGGCCGCTGCTGAAGCAAAGGGTCAAGCCTCTAGCCAACGTCACCTCGTAGACGACATTTCTAGGCCATTTACGTAGAATAACGCTGTAAGGAATGCGCAGCAATCGATGAAGCATGCCGAAGAAGACCCTAATAGTACTCAGCGTGTGAATTGGAAACAGAAGATTTCGGAAGAAAAGAAAAAACTCATATTACTGGAGCGAAAACATATTGAATTCCAGAACACGAGTAGGGTGGGACAGTTGCTCTATTTCGAGAAAAACGGAGGTTGTCCAGTCGAGCTGCGGAGTTCGAAAACGAACGAACAAATTTCATTTTTCTTGAACACAGTGACGTCTTGGATCACTGAAGACGCTGATGCCGGATTCAAAGTTCGACCGCTGTAGGTCACTCATCAAGGCAACTTTACATACCTCTAAGATATCAGACCTCACATATTCCGTGAGTACTTAGGCGTGATATCAGCCACATCACAAATGGTGTTTTTCAATTTTTAATGCAAACCAAACATTCTTCTGAAGTGGTTGCCAAAGACCAAACACACAAGTCACTCAGAGCCTTAGAGTAGGGCGAGTGTAGCGTCAAGTAAGGGTCTAAGAAAGTGTGTAGCGTTCGCGAGTGTCGCGTTCAAGTGTCTAAGTAAGTGTGTAGCGTTCGCGAGTGTCGCGTTCAAGTAAGTGTCTAAGCAGGTGTGTCGCGTTCGCGAGTGTCGCGTTCAAGTGTCTAACAAATGCAAGCGTATGTGCGGAGAAAGGCAGTCCGCCTTTCGTATCTTGAGTATAGCGTTCATTTTGCGGCACCGCCGTTACAAGGCGGTTGCGCCACCGCCACCACTTGAAACTGAGTCACCAAAATGTCCGCCGTTACAAGTCGGTTGCGCCACCGCCACCACTTCAAACTGAGGCACCAAAATGCCCGGGTCCTCAAGCACATTTTTGATTTGTTCACACATAACCAATTGGTCTCCAGCACTGTTTTGTAGGGATTTCACTTTCCTGCCACCAAAACCTTCGTCTCGCAATATTTCTTCGACATGCTTCACGGTGTCTCGCACACTGCTGTCAGAAGGCATTGTAAAACACAATGCAGGCAGTCGCTCGTCGTGTAAGAGCAAAATTTTTATGCGTTTCACCGGCTCCGGAGGAGGAATGGAGGAGTGTTGCGTCAAAAGAGCGTGGTGGTGGCAAAGTGATTCAGCTTGGCCAAGGACTTCCTTCCACGCCGCAAAGTTAGGCACTTGTTGTTGCGTGAAAAAGTTAGGCACAACAAGCTCATCTTGATTTTGCGTGCTTTGCCCTTTGCCCACAAGTTTTTCTTGTTTTTGCGTGCTTCTCGTCTTCTTGACGTGTGCTTTGTCCTCCTTGACAGCAGTCTCAGTAAACTCCTGTGGCCTCTTCTTGTCGCGCTTCTTCTCGTCGCGGTCAAGAGGAGACGCTACAATTTTCATCACAGCGTGGCCAGACTCGTACAACCTCTTTTCAAAACCTGAGCCGGGCGGGTTCGGCACTACGACGAGCGTATTGGCATGGAGCTTTGCACAAAGTGTCATTTGAACACCCTTATGCAAAGTCTGGTTCAGGGCTGACATGATCTTCAGAGGCACATTCAAATCCACTCCGATTTTTTTTAAAGTATCGTCGTTTTCCGTATAATAGGATAGCGTTTTGTCGATATGCAAGGGCTCGACTTGTCTGCCCGAACGTTTTTCATAAGCTTTCTGCCACTCCCAGCTTATTCTCTCTAGAGTTGGCAATGCTTCGTAGTAAGACCCTTCCAGTTCCACATGAGAAGATCCAATTGGCCAAGTGTTGCATGGCATTTTCTCATCATTTTTAATCTCCAATATGAGAGGTGGTCCGGGGTTCTGACCTTTTGCAGCATCATAAGCGTTTTGCAACTTGGCAATCATTTCTTTTCCAAACTCATATTGTGATTCCTCAAATCTGGGGTTTTTTGGATAAGCAATTCTGCTTCCTACTGGGCCACTTGTTCTGACCAGATTCTCCTCTGGAATCTTCTGAAAGACGCGCGTGTCATATCCCTCCCAGTCTTGAAGCTTTTGTTTTGAGTCCCGATTGATTGATTGATATGAAGGTCCAATTCCAATTGAACTGACGTAAAACCCGCATTTATCTGGATCGTTGTCCTCGCCATACCGGTAGAAGTGCCATACTGTTTTCTCGTCCGGCTTTTTTTCCTTCTCCTCGTCCTTGTCCATCTTGTCCTTGTCCCTCTTGTCCCTGTCCTTCTTGTCCTTCTTGTCCTTCTTGTCCTTCTTGTCCCTGTCCTTCTTGTCATCGTCCTTCTTGTCCGGCTTCTGCGACATTCACGCACGCGGTCAGCTATCACGTTACTTGACACACAAATCAAGTGAAAATTTGTGCAATGCGATCTGAAATTATTTCACTTAAATACTAAATTTAGATTGCACTACAAAACACCTGTGACTCATCCTTCTTGTTTTCAGAGTTATTTGAAGCTCTCCTAGTCAGAACCCTAGTGCCCTTTGTTGTTCTTTCTCCTGCTCCTCCTCGATTCTGCGGTAAAAAAAAAA
>JGI25914J50564_10000058_pt1 | contig 30358 bp, 28 predicted proteins | sample LauGreSuBDMM15SN_2_FD_50564 | JGI IMG/M metagenome (IMG submission 50564) | reverse complement strand
AATGTTTCATACGAACTCCTTGGTTAATAAAGTTAAAGTTAAAAAATACAGCGTGAAAAATCGAATCAAGACATCATGGGCAATTGCAAATTGTTTAGCTTTGCGGATTCTTTGGCCAAGTCATAACCTGCATCAGCATGCCGCATCACACCTGTAGCGGGATCGTTGAAAAGTACTCTAGATAGCTTTTCATCGGCTGCTAGAGTGCCATCACAAACAATGACCACGCCTGAGTGTTGCGAGTAACCCATGCCCACACCACCGCCATGGTGAATGCTGACCCAAGTGGCGCCGCTGGCTGTGTTCAGTAGCGCGTTCAGCAAAGGCCAATCACTGACGGCATCACTGCCATCCATCATGGCTTCGGTTTCGCGATTGGGCGATGCAACGGAACCACTGTCTAGATGGTCTCTGCCAATGACAATCGGACCTTTGAGCTCACCATTTCGGACCATTTCGTTAAAGGCCAATCCCGCCAAATGACGTTCACCCAATCCAATCCAGCAAATACGCGCTGGCAAACCTTGAAAGCTGATGCGCTCTTCCGCCATGTCCAGCCAACGGTGCAAGTTTTTATGATTGGGGAACAGCTCCTTCATCTTGGCGTCGGTTTTTAAAATATCCTCTGGGTCGCCACTCAGCGCAACCCAACGAAATGGGCCTATGCCTTGGCAAAACAAAGGACGAATGTAGGCGGGCACAAAGCCGGGATAGTCAAACGCGTTCTCGACACCAAAATCTTTGGCAACTTGCCTTAAGTTATTGCCGTAGTCGACAGTTGGAACGCCCATTTCNTGAAAGGCTAACAACGCCTTCACGTGGATGGCGCATGACTTGCCTGCNGCTTGCGTAAGTGCCGNATGACGGCTCGGATCTTTTTGCGCCGCACGCCAGTCTTCAAGCGACCAACCAATCGGTAAGTAGCCATTGATGATGTCGTGTGCCGATGTTTGGTCTGTGACGATATCGGGGCGCATACCGCCTTGCTTGGCGATTGCAACCAGCTGGGGCAACAACTCAGCAGCGTTGCCACACAAGGCAATGGATACGGCTTCTTTGCGAGTCGTATGGTAAGCAATCATGTCCAGTGCCTCTTGAACTGTGGCCGCTTGCTTGTCTACGTATTTTGTTTTTAAGCGAAAATCAATGCTCGACTGTTGACATTCAATGTTGAGTGAACAAGCGCCGGCAAACGTAGCGGCCAAAGGCTGTGCACCGCCCATGCCACCAAGGCCAGCTGTCAAAATCCAGCGACCCGATAAATCACCATTGAAGTGTTGCCTGCCGGCTTCAACAAAGGTTTCATAGGTGCCTTGAACAATGCCTTGGCTACCAATGTAGATCCAGCTGCCTGCCGTCATTTGTCCATACATCATCAGACCAGCGCGGTCCAGTTCATTGAAATGCTCCCATGTGGCCCATTTGGGGACCAGATTGGAATTTGCCAANAGGACCCGAGGTGCGCCAGTGTGAGTTCTGAAAATNCCTACGGGTTTTCCCGACTGAATCAACAAGGTTTCATCGGGTTTAAGTGTTCGCAGCGAATCCAAAATGGCTTCGAAGCAGTCCCAATTTCTTGCAGCTTTGCCAATTCCGCCATAGACCACGAGTTCATCTGGGTTCTCAGCCACCTCAGGATCTAGATTGTTTTGAATCATTCGGTAAGCTGCTTCGATTTCCCAGTTGGCGCAANTGAGGGTCGGTCCGCGAGGTGCTCTAACAGGACGCGCTTGTCGATGCAAGCTGATAGGAATTGAAGGGGCGTTCATGGTTTTAAAAAGTGTCAATTTGAATGATGTGCAGTGAATCCTAGTTGTCTATACAACTTATGTCAATCGTAGTATTCTCTAGATCATGAATTTCGAAAAAGTGCCCATTTACGAGCAAGTCAAAGTTTTCATTTGCACCAAAATAAAGAAGGGCGAGTGGATAGCAGGTGACTCTGTGCCCAGTGAAAGTGCCCTCATGCACCAGTTCGGCGTGAGCCGCATGACAGTGAACCGCGCACTTCGAGAACTGATGGCGGAGGGTGTGGTTAGACGGGTTCAGGGGTCGGGCACTTTTGTGGCGGAAATTGACCAAGTCTCTTCAAAGCTTGAAATTCGAGACATTCAAGAGGAAATTAAAGANCGAGGTCATGTGCACGGCACAGAAATTATTTTTGTGGGGCAAACAAAAGCAAACAAGGCACTCGCAACTTGTTTTAATTTACCCGTCAAGAGTGTCCTTTTTCACACCATCATGGTTCATCTCGAAAATGGTGTGCCTCTTCAATTTGAGGATCGGTATGTCAACCCCCGCTTGGCGCCAGATTATTTGGCCGTAGACTTTTCAACAANCACACCCACACGTCACTTNTTAGATGTTGTACCTGTCACCAGTGCAGCCTATTCCATTGAAGCGGTCTTGCCAAATGAAACAGAAGCGCGGCATTTGAAAATTAAAACATCGCAACCGTGCTTGGTCATGGTGAGAACAACAGCGAGTTCAAATCAGGTGGCCTCTTTGGCGCGACTGATTTATCCGGCAAGCAGATACAGTTTTAAAGGTGCATTTCAATGACGCTGTTGAAAGATTGGCATCANATTCGCCTCCAAGATGTCCCTGCCAGTCCTTGGAAAAATGGCGGAGGAACCACCCAATCGTTGATTTGTTGGCCCAGTCCTTCTCAATGGGTATTTCGCATGTCGGTGGCTCGCATAGACAGCGATGGGCCATTCTCTGAGTTTATGGGTGTAGAACGCTGGTTTGCTGTGCTTCGTGGCAACGGTGTCACATTGCAGTTTCCTGATCGACGAGTTGTTTTGGGTCATAAAGATCCCGCGCTCCAATTCTCTGGAGAGACAGCCTGTCAGTGTTCGTTGACCCGTGGGCCGACCTTGGATTTCAATTTAATGGTGCAAGGTATTTCTGCCAAGATGGCCAGAATTGACCGTTTGGCTTATGTAGGAAATTTCAAGTCCCAAACCACCTTGGCCATTTTTGTTGTGGAGGCCGGCGGGCATATTCAAATTAATCAACAGACACAAGAACTCAACACAGAGTCTTTGTATTGGATCACGCTTGACCAAGATGAACAGATTGAATTCANTGGCATGCATGTGATGTTGATTGAAATGGAGTGCTCAACATGAGTTTGACTATTTGGGAAAACGCTCGCGTTGCAACAATGCAGCAAGGCCAAGAGGCCAACTATGGACTCATTGAGGATGGTGCAATTGTTGTACAAGATGAGCGCTTGGCCTGGGTTGGCGGACGTGCTGATTTGCCATCTCATTACCGTCTCGGTGCCGTGGTACACGATTCACACAAGGCACTCATCACGCCTGGCTTGATTGATTGCCATACGCATTTGGTTTATGGCGGTCAGCGTGCCAATGAGTTTGAATTGCGTTTGAATGGCGCAAGCTATGAGGACATAGCCCGCGCTGGCGGCGGGATTAAATCAACGGTTCAGGCCACTCGAATGGCCACAGAGGCCGAGTTGTTGGCGTCTGCACAGAAACGATTGCGAAATTTAATGGCAGAAGGTGTGACCACGCTTGAAGTTAAGTCAGGTTATGGTTTATCCCTTGAGCATGAAGCCAAATGCTTGCGCGTTGCAAGGCAATTGGCACAACACAACCCTGTGCACATTAAGAATACTTTTCTAGGCGCGCATGCCGTGCCACCAGAATTTAAAGATGATGCAGAGGCCTATATTGATTCAGTGGTCGCCATGATGGCGCCTCTCAAAGCGCAGGGCTTAATTGATGCAGTTGACGCATTTTGTGATCGAATTGGCTTTACTTATGCACAAACAGAAAGAGTCTTTAAGGAGGCCCAACGCTTGAAGCTGCCTGTTAAGTTACATGCTGAGCAATTGACAGACAGCCAAGGCGCCTCATTGGCTGCCGCTTACGGCGCCCTAAGCTGTGATCATTTGGAGTGGTTAAGCGAGGAGGGTGCAGCAGCCATGGCTCAGGCTGGAACTGTTGCAGTCTTATTGCCAGGGGCGTTCTATTTTCTTCGTGAAACCAAACTGCCCCCCATTGAAATTTTAAGGCGCCATCAAGTTCCCATGGCCATCTCTACCGATTCAAATCCAGGCAGTTCACCGTGCACATCTATCTTGCTCATGCTGAATATGGCTTGTACGTTGATGCGGTTGACACCACAAGAGGCGCTGGCGGGTGTGACCAGAATTGCAGCAAAAGCTTTAGGCATGAACGACAGAGGTGCCTTGGTTGCAGAGCAGCGTGCTGATTTTGCTTTATGGGAGGTTGATCATCCTTCCGAACTGGCCTATGCTTTTGGATCAAACCCCTGTTTATCAACGGTTTGGGGCGGCCAGCTTCGTGCAGTACCTTCTGTATTTCATTCAAATTAAAAATGATGACACCTACTTTTAAATTGCACCAAGATGTAGCGCCCGTACTTGTCAGCATGCCTCACTTAGGCACTGTGTTGCCAGAGGAATTAAAGCCGAACTATGTGCCGCGCGCTCTTGAAATAGAAGACGCCGATTGGCATCTAGATTTGCTTTACGATTTTCTAAAAGCCATGGGCGCAAGTATTTTAACGCCGGTCTATTCTCGTTATGTGATTGATTTAAATCGTCCGCCCGATGATGCGCCCATGTACCCTGGCGCATCCAATACAGAACTCTGTCCTACTCGGTTTTTTACAGGCGAGCCTCTGTACAAGGTTGGTTGCGAGCCCGATTCTGCTGAGAAGTTGCGGCGCCGAGAAACCTACTGGCAACCGTATCACGGGGCTTTGGCTGGCGAATTAAAACGATTGAGGTCATTGCACTCAAATGTCCTGTTGTGGGACGCTCACAGTATTCGAAGCGAAATCCCTTGGTTGTTTGATGGCAAGTTGCCAGATTTAAACATTGGAACGGCCAATGGTTTGTCAGCAGACAATTCTGTGGGCCTTGCCGTGATGAGTGTCTGCGCCAACCAAGCAGCATTCACGAATGTGCTAAACGGCAGATTCAAGGGCGGCTACATCACACGACAATATGGAAGCCCCAAAACAGGTATTCACGCTGTGCAACTTGAAAAATGTCAGTCTGTTTACATGGCAGAGTTGCCGCCTTATGAGTACCGCCCTCAACTGGCGGTTAAAGTTCAGCCCCTGCTTCAAAAGATGGTGCTCGCTGCACTGAATCAAGTTAAATCATTGAGCCTATGAAATTTAAAGCTAATTTGGCTTGGGTCAACGGTACTTGGACCCCCAATGTTCTCTTGGAGTCCGATGAGCATGGGTTGTGGTCTCGTATAAAGTTAGATGCGACTGACATAGAGTCAGAGGGCGCTTTGAAACTGGGTTGTGTGTTACCAGGTTTGGTAAACGCACACAGCCATGCTTTTCAAAGAGCAATTGCTGGCTTGACTGAATACAGTGAACAATCTGGCGATGATTTCTGGAGTTGGCGCGATCGAATGTACCGTGTTGCCTTAACCATTGGGCCTGATCATTTGGAGTCGATTGCCACGTGGCTTTACAGCGAGATGCTCAAGAGTGGCTATACCCATGTTTGCGAATTTCATTACTTGCACCGCAATCCAGATGGCGCTGAGTACGCCGACCCCTCTGAAATGACCTGGGCCTTGGTAAGAGCTGCAGATAAGACGGGGATTGGTTTGACGATGTTGCCAACCTTGTACATGAACCAAGGGTTGGGTCAGTCTGGTTTAAATTCGATGCAAAGAAGGTTTGCATCGACGCCAGAATCAATTTTGAATTTGCAGCAAGCGGTTGTGCGCCAAGCCAAATCCCGTTCAACGCAATTTAGCTTGAATGCGGGGGTGGCCATTCACTCATTAAGAGCCGTCGCGCCAACAGAAATTCAGAGTTTGACATCACACAGTGGCGCTGCACCTGTGCATATTCACATTGCCGAGCAAAGTAAAGAAGTGGCAGACTGCATAGCTCATACTGGTCTTCGGCCCGTTGAATGGTTGCTTGCAAATGCAAACCTAGATAAGCGCTGGAACTTGGTGCATGCGACTCACACATCTGTTTCGGAAATTCAGGGCATTCAAGCGCAGCAAGCTTCGGTGGTTATTTGTCCCACAACAGAGGCTAATTTAGGCGATGGATTCTTTGACCTTCCAGAGGCTCTGCGTCAATCTCTGTCATGGTCAATTGGAACGGACAGTCATGTCAATCGAAACTGGACAGAAGAGCTGCGACTTTTGGAATATGGTGCNCGTTTGTCATTGCGAAAACGCAACGTAGCTTTGCTGNACAAAAATGGCCACGGATCTACGGGCCAAGTTTTGTTTGAACANGCTTTGCAAGGTGGCTCTCAAGCCGCTGGCCTGCCACTGGCGGGCATTTCTTTAGGACAGCGCGCTGACTTGCTTGAAATTGACNTGGAATCAGATTCTTTACTGGGCGTGCCATCAGCGCGCTTGATGGANGCTCTTATCTTTTCGACACCTTCAAATAACTTTAAAAGTGTATTTGTTGCAGGTCAAAAAATTGATCGCAATTCGGTTCAATGGAAAGCTGATTTTGTCAAAACAATGACAGAACTTTAAATTGCGATCAATGACAGGTCTCAGTTAAAACTAAGTCGTGCTNGGCAGAGGCTTGTTGTGCCACAGCAAGATTAACAAGACGCCCGGAATAGCCACTGAAGCTGCTACTGGGTTTGCAAAAACCAAAGAAATTGACAGCACGTTCAATAGCCAAAATGAAGGTNCTCGGATAGGCCGTGCAACAAAACCGGTGTANGCTGCACCCAGCCCCATCACAGCAACAACGGCGCAAGTAGAAGCTAGNAAGAATGATGACCAGGTGAAGTCAATGAACAACAAAGCTGGNGAATACACGAATGCAAAGGGTACCAACGCCTTGCCCATGGAAAGTCTGAACGCCGTAAAGCCGGTGCCCATGGGTTCACTTCGAGCAATGCCTGCTGCTGCAAAAGCTGCAAGGGCTACGGGTGGCGTTACATCGGCTAGCACACCGTAATAAAAAACAAAGAAGTGAGTAGCCAGTTGTGGCACGCCCAAACCCGCCAGCGCAGGCGCCACAATGGCCGCCAAGATAATGTAGGTCGGGGTTGTGGGCACGCCAGAGCCCATGATGATGCAGGCAATTGCAGTGAACAAGAGTCCAAAAAGAATGGTGACTTGTTTGAGTTCAAGTAGATCGAAGACGTCAAGCACCATGACGTACTGTGCTGCAACTCCAGACACATCGATGACCCAGGCTGAGAATTTGAAGCCCATACCTGTCAACGTGGTGATGCCTAAAACAAAGCCCACGCATGCACAGGCTGCACCAATGCCTAACGCTGCTTTTGCGCCCATCTCGAAACCTTGCACCAGTGCTTTAGGACCTACGGCTAGGCCGGTCATGTTTTTACCCAAAGGCCCAATTAAGCGNGGAATCCATGAACAAGCAACCGTCAGTGTGATGCCCCAGAAGGCAGCCAGAAAAGGCGTGAACTGCATCAAGAGCAGGGTGACCATGACCACCAGAGGCGTGAACAAATGCCATGAGCTTTTAATGACCCACATCAAAGAAGGAATGTCGGCTGGGTTCATGCCTTCTAATTTAAGGCGTTTGGATTCTAAGTGCACCATGTACAAGATAGCAAAATAGTGCAGTATGGCGGGCACAATGGCCACGATGATCAAGGTGTTGTAGGGAATGCCCAAGGTTTCGGCCATGATGAAGGCCGCAGCGCCCATGATGGGTGGCGTGATTTGTCCACCACAAGAGGCAGAGGCTTCAACCGCACCCGCAAAGCGCGGTGAAAATCCCACTTTCTTCATTAGCGGAATGGTCATGACACCAGTGGTGACTGTGTTGGCAATGGCCGAGCCAGAGATCATGCCAAACAGGCCGGACGACACCACGCTCACTTTGGCTGGACCGCCTGAAAAACGGCCTGCGGCTATGGTGGCCAGGTTTACAAATAACTGCCCCAGTCCAGTGAGTTGGGCCATGATGCCAAACAGCACGAAGTGAAAGACGAAGGTGGCAACCACGCCAACAGGAATGCCGTAGATACCTTCAGTGCCTTTGTACAAATGGGCCACAATGCGCGCGAGGCTGTAACCACGGTGCGAAAGGCCCCCTGGCAAGTAAGGACCCAGCAAGCCGTAAAAAATGGAAACAATTGCCAACAAGGGCAAGAAGATGCCCATGGTTCTGCGGGTTGCCTCAATGACCATCGCAATCGCAATCACGCCTATCATCAAGTCGAGGGGCGTGTGCTGGCCGGGTCGCTCAATGTAAATGTTTTCAAAGAACACCAGCAGGTAAAGCGAAAATCCTGAAGCCAGTGCAGCAAACACCCAGTCTCGCCATGGAATGTGTGTGTGGCTGCCATCAAAATGTTTGAAAGGCAAAGACAAGCCAGCCATTGCTACCAATACAGCCATGAAGGCATATCGCATTGCGTCTGGAACTGGCTCAGATAGATTGCCCAGTAGGCTCCAACCCATGAACAGGTAAAACATCACGAGGCCGATTGATACCGTCCACTCCCAAGGACCTGGCAGGCGTTTTTGTCGGGGGAACACTAAAAAGCAGAGGCCAAGCACCACAGACAAGTGAATTGCACGATGCGCAATTTCATTGTGCAGACCAAAGCCTGCNGTGTAGTAGTGCCAAGCAGAAAGGCCCGCAGACAGCACCATGATGATCTTGGCACTCCATCCGGCAAGTCGGCGAAAACTCGATTCAGGATCAAACTGTTCAATCAAGCGATCGATTTCTTCTTGTTTAGTCGTCATGGGTTATCCGTTATGGCACTGGGCAGTTTTCAGCCCGTATTTCAATTGATTTTAGGCTTAGCTGGCCCAGTAAAAATTCACGTTGGTCTGGCAATACGATTCGCATCGATTGGGCTGGCAGTGGTAATACAACCAATGGATCGACAACTCGATTGAGAAGCAAACGCGAGCCAGCGCCATATCGCTCTAGTCGTTCACCAGCAGCTGCTTGTGTGGGTAAGCCATAGCCTTCCCCTTCAAAGCGCTCTTCAATCAGATGCGCCCGCCATCCTTGTGGTTTTGATCGCCAAACATAACGGTCAAGAACTGGCGTTCCAAGAACCGAGTGGGTGAAGGCGATATCAGCGGCAGGAAGCGTTGAATTAAGTGGCAAACGCATCAAGAAAACACCACTTCGATGTTCTGTGAGGACAAGCTCGCAAGCTGGTGATGCCAAGGGCATGCTTAACCCAGCCGTGACCAGCGCCAACGCCCATAGGACGCGGCGCTTTGGACATCTCACTTAGCGATGCCTTTTTCTTTGTAGTAGCGCAATGCACCAGGGTGCAAGGGCACGCTAGCCACTGAGGTAGCCGTGTTCAGGTTGATATTTTTACCTTGAACGTGTACCTGACCCATGATGGCGGTGTTTTCATAAAGAGCTTTGGTGACCTCGTAAGCCACGTTCTCTGGAACGCCATCGTGCGTGGCCCAAATTGCCATGACAGCCAGTGTAGACACCGCAGCGGTTTGACCTTTGTAACTGTTGGCAGGCAGCTGAACCTGAGTGTAGTAAGGCTGCTCTTTGAGCAATGTGGCTACTTCGGGGCCAGACAGGGGAATGATTTTCAAGGCGTGGCTTTGTGCAAAGTCTGTCACGGCGGCAACGGGTACGCCACCAGTGATCAGGGTGGCGTGCAAGTTGCCGTCCTTGATCTTGTCAACTGCCTGTGTAAAAGAAGAGCTGTCTTCTTTCACATCGGTACGGGCCATGCCGTAAACCTTCAGCAAGTCAGTTACCAATTGGTACTGACCTGAACCAGGTGCACCTGAAGAGATGCTTTTGCCCTTGAGGTCTTTGACACTGTTGATGCCTGAATCGGCACGGGTAATGAGTTGGACAGTCTCGGGATAAAGGGCGCCAAGAGCGCGCAGGTTTTTCAATGGAGCATTGGCAAACTGGGCCTTGCCGTTATAGGCTGCATCCAAAATATCAGCTGCCACAAAAGACGATTCAATGTCTTTGGTACCCAGCAACTTGGCATTGCCCACCGAGGCGCCTGAGGCCTCTGCTGTGGCCGTAATTTTTTTGCCATCGACAGTTGCTTTGTTCGAAATCAATTGGGCCAACATGCCGCCTAGGGGGTAGTAAGTTCCACCAGTACCGCCGGTTGCAATGCCAAAGAAAACGCGCTGCTGAGCAATGGCGGCGCTCGATAGGATTGCAGTCGATGCGATGAGGGTCATGACGAGTCGACGATTGAGTTTCATGGGTTTTCCTTTTAAGTGAGTGATGTGTTTAGAATTAAGTCATAGCTGATGCGTAATTGATTTTTGTTCAAACACGCAAAAACGATGCTTTTTCCTACTGTATGCACAAATTCATAATACCAATACTGTCAAATTTGCTCAATAGTACTTTACCCTCTAATTTGTCTAAGCAACGACTGAACAGGAGTACGAATTGAATTCATGGGACGTCATAGTTATTGGAGCTGGTGTCATAGGCACCTCGGTAGCCTACAATTTAGCGGCCCTTGGGGCCAAAAGAATCTTGGTGTTGGAGCGTGACCAAATTGGCTCTGGCACGACAGCACAATCAAGCGGAATATTACGAACCCATTATTCTGTGTTGGAGAACATGGCGCTTGCGCAGCAGTCATGGGCTATTTTTGAAAATTTTGCTGAGCATCTGCAAGATGATGAAGCAAGTGCTGGACTGGTTCGCTGCGGGTATTTAATTGCCTCACCCGATGGACCTAAACTTGCACCATTGCGTGAAGCTTTAGCGGCGCAACGAGCTCGTGGCATATCAGTAAGCCACTTAACGCAAAGTGAAGCAGCCGATATTCTTCCTATCTGCCGTTTTGATGATGCAGCTTTGATTGGATTTGAACCTAATGCAGGTTTTGCCGACGCCTATTTGGTAGCAAGCAGCTATGCACGCGCTGCTCGTAGGCTTGGTGTGAAATTTATGGAGGGTGAACGTGTTACCCGTTTGAACTTGCATCAATCATGCGTTTCAGGGGTTGAAACAACAAGTGGTGTTTACAGTGCGCCAGTTGTCATCAGTACGCAAAATATTTGGGCGAATGAACTCACTGAATGGACAGGGATTCATGTGCCCTTGACGCCTGAAAGACACAAAGTCATTGCGCTCGAAGGCCCTGAAGCTTATACCTATGGCATGCCAGTCTACAAAGATTTGGGCTCGCCTGGTATGTTGTATTGCCGTAGTTACGGAGGGCGCCAGATGTTGGTAAGTGAGGGCACCACAGGCGAATACCTAAGCGAGCCAAACAATGCGCAAGGTGAAATTTCTATGGACGATGTTGTGCACCTNGGTNAACAGGTTTCAGATCGATTTCCCTCNTTCGCTGAGGCGGGCTTAGCGTCTTCATGGACTGGTGTGTATGACGTGACGCCNGACTGGAATCCTGTTTTGGGAAATGTGCCCGACGTCAGTGGCTTGGTGGTTGGCTTTGGTTTNTCAGGTCACGGTTTTAAACTCTCGCCTGCAGTTGGACGTGTATTGGCGCAGCAAGCACTTGGCTTGCCTACAGATGTGAGTTTGCTGCCGTACGCGCTTGAACGCTTTCGAACCGGGCGGCTGCTAACTGGGCGTTATGGAATGGGTGCGGTGGCCTGATTCATAAACCAAAGAAAAACCCCCGAAGCTTTGCTGCCTAAATATTGGACTGAATCAGGGCTAAAAAACTTTTGTAACATTGTCAGAAAAAAAGATGCGCTTTGACACCTTACCATCGGAAATTGTTGGCCCTAGCGCTTGGTTAGGTCCGCAGGCCAGTGCCTCAACAAAATGGATTCATCATCTTACGGATTCTGAATTGTCTGAGCTCGAAAGGGCAGCAAGACGCGCATTAGAGACCCAGGCGGACATTGCAAATATCCGTCGCGAGACTTTTGTGTTGCCCACCTTGGGGCCCAGGCTGTCGCAATTGCACGATGCTTTGATCCATGGCAGTGGTTTTGCATTGGTACGCGCGCTGCCTGTTCAGGAATGGTCGCGGGAAGTTGTTGCTGCGGCATTTTATGGTTTGGGCTGTCATATGGGCAATCCCGTACCTCAAAACGCAAAAGGGCATGTCCTGGGGCATGTCATGGACATGGGGCTCAATGCCAACGATCCCAAAGTCCGTATCTATCAAACACATGAACGTCAAACCTTTCATACTGATTCGTGCGACATTGTTGGTTTAGTCTGTTTGCAGCAAGCCAAAATAGGCGGCGACTCTGCGCTGGTTTCATCCAACACGATCTACAACGTGATGCGTCGCGACTATCCTGTACTTGCGGCCGCGCTGTTTGACCCAATTGCGACCGATCGTCGGGGAGACGAAGCGCCAGGGCAAAAACCTTATTTTGTAATTCCAGTGTTTACCTGGCATGCACAAATGATGTCGACGATCTATCAAAGGCAATACATTGACTCCGCGCAGAGGTTTGAAGACGCGATGCGCTTGACTCCTTTGCACGTGGAGGCACTTGATTGTTTTGATGCCTTGGCAAATGACAGCCAGTTGAATTTTTTAATGAAACTCGAGCCGGGTGATATGCAGTTTGTGCACAATCACACCTTGTTACACGACCGTACTGCTTTTGAAGATTGGCAAGAACCAGGGCGCAAGCGCCATCTGCTTCGGCTTTGGTTGTCCTCACCTGATGCTCGCCCTTTGCCTGCAATCTGGGCAGAGCGTTATGGCACTGTAGAACCGGGTGTTCGAGGCGGGGTAGCAGTACCCGCCACCTCGTGGATTGCTCCTTTGTATCCCGAGAGATAGGTCGGCGGAAAAAGTTTTATTTAGCCTGTTTAAGCAGGTAACTCATGAACTGGTGTTCTGGTATACGAGTAAAGCTGCTTGGGCTGATTTATCCATAACTGCCTGATCACTCTGGTTTGATGCCGGCGTCTTTCACCAGTTTTGTCCAGCGGGCGCCTTCTTCGTTTAGAAACTTAGTGAATTCTTCGGGCGTTCCGCCTTCTGCGAATGCGTAGGCTTTGCTCAAGCGTTCTATCACTTCAGGAGATTTCAGGGCGTTGTTAATCTCTTCATTAAAGCGCTTAACAATGGCAGCTGGTGTGCCTGCTGGTGCCACAAAACCAAACCAGCCTGAACCACCAAGCACATCACCAAAGCCTCCCTCAGATAGCGTTTGTACCGTCGGCACATCTTCCAGTCGCTTAAGGGAAGTCACGGCAATGGCTTTGAGTTTGCCCGCTTTGACATGCGGGACAAGTAAGGCGGGCGCACCAACAAACAGCTGAATTTGACCGCCGAGTACATCCGTAATAGCTTGGGGCTGGCCGCGATACGTGATCGGTACGATAAAGACATTGCGCGACATCTTGAGGAACTCCACTGGCAAATGGTTGGTGGAGCCAACGCCTGTGTGAGCATAATTAAATTTACCAGGATTTTTCCGAGCTAGTTCTGTGAATTCTCCCATGTTCGATACGGGTAAAGAGGGTGGTACCACGGCAATGTTTGGTGCATTGGCAAACATTCCAACAGCTGTGAAGTTTCTGCGCAAATCATATTTAAATTGAGGGTTGATCAGAGGTCCAACAGCGGTAGTAATGGTGGCTACCAAGAAGGTATAGCCGTCAGCTGGGGCCGTCGCCACAGCATCAGTTCCCACTAACGCACCAGCTCCTGGCCTAGCCTCTACGATTATCGGTGTGCCCCAATTGGTGGCAATTTTCTCGGTCACAGCACGGGTCAAAATATCAACAATCCCACCGGCGGGAAAAGGTACGATCACTCGCACAGGCTTGGCCGGATACGTTTGCGCATGCACCTGAGTGGTCGCTATCACCAGGCTAAGAGAACAAAATGTCGCGATCTGGAAAAGCTTTGTGAATGTGTTCATAAAAACTCCGTAGCAAAGTAAGTGAAGGTTTGAGATAGGGCGTTTATTTAGCAGGCAAACGCGGTGTATCTGGCGGTACGGTGGGGACAAAGGGAAATCGCGCCTTTGCCTTGGTGGCCGTGGTGCTGGTGGTGGCTGAGCTTCGAACGTATTGCTTGGAAGCATCTTTTTTTACTTGGTAATCCCAATGTGTTTGCTGCCCAGTAAGTAAAGTGGAATGTAAAAACAAGCGTTTACGCTGGCTGGCCAGAATCTCGCTTTTGACTTTGGCAGGCGCAAAACGGGTTTCGATCTCGAGCACCATTTTTGCTGCCAGTGTTGAAAATGCTGTCTCTTTGCACAAATTACGAAGCTCATTCGGATCGCTTTTCATGTCAAACATCATGCCGGGATCACCTTCNCAATAAACATATTTGTATTGGCCTTTNCGCAAAATGAACGCAGGTGCGTAAACCCCCTCACTGGTGAACTCAATCAGTGCCTCATCCTTCCAGGACGCATCTGCGCCATGCAGCCAGGCGGCCAAGCTACGGCCATCGCAATGATCTACCAATTCGGGCGGCTTGCCACCCGTAGCCAAATCAAGAATGGTTGGCAACAAATCGACCAAGCCACAATTGGAGTTCACACGATGGCCTGCTTTAGCCCCAGGTGCGCTGATGACTAAAGGCACTCGGATGGAATTTTGGAACGGATTAAATTTGTACCACATGCCTCGCTCGCCAATCATGTCACCATGATCGGCAGTGAAGATGATGACAGTATTATCGAGCGCATTGATTTTCTCGAGCGTATCGAGCAGCATGCCAACCTTTGTATCTAGATAGCTGACCATTCCGTAGTAAGCATGGCGCGCGGAGCGAATGTGCGCATCCGTGACATTGTGTTCGTCTTGGCGAATCAGCTTGAAGTAGCGTTGGCTCCATGGGTCACGCTCCTCAAAGGGAATGAAGGGCACCGTGGGCATGTCAATTTCTGCATCCGTGTAGAGATCCCAGTATTCCTGTGAGATCGTGAACGGGTTGTGCGGATGGGTGAATGACGACACTAACAAAAATGGCTTGCTATCGGCGCGCCGGGTATGATCGAACAACCACTGGACGGACTGATTGGCAACGTCATCGTCGTAATCCATTTGTAACGAGCGCACGCACAGACCTGACTCCACAACGCCACGCATGCTCATTTGGCTTGGCGCATAAGGTTCAACCTTTTTTGTCCAATCCGCCGTCCAGCCAAAGTCTGAGGGATAAATATCGGTGGTAACTCGCTCCTCAAAGCCGTGCAACTGATCAGGTCCAACGAAGTGCATCTTGCCCGAAAGGCAGGTGGCATAGCCAAGCGAACGTAGATAGTGGGCGAATGTGGGCACAGTAGCTGGAAACTCTGAGGCGTTGTCAAATGCGCCAATGCGACTGGAATACTGCCCTGACATCATCGCAAANCGCGAAGACGCACAAATGGGATTGGGCGTGTGTGCATTTTCGAAAACCGTGCCTTGTGCTGCGATGCGATCCAGATTGGGTGTTTTTACCAGCTTATTTCCGTAAGCTGCCAATACACTGGCTGCCAATTGATCGGCCTGGATGAATAGTATGTTGGGCCGTTGACTCATTGGCAATTCCTGTAAAGTTATGNTTTAGAAATACTGATAATTTCTAATCATCTTAACTTTAATCAGATAAGACAATTNGCCAATATGGGATGAACCCTAATCTTTTGAAATAAGCGATGCCTAAATACTTTGAACACAGTCCCAGTCCGCTGTATGCGCAGGTGGCTGATGCGATGCGCCAACGCATTGTCAAGGGGATCTGGGCGATAGACACTCAAATCCCCACCTTACCTGCTTTAGCTGCTGATTTCGGCGTTGGCTTGATCACGGTAAGGCAAGCGGTGCAACTTCTCACAAGCGAGTCGCTTTTAGCCCCCAAACAGGGGCGGGGCACTTTTGTGCTAAGTAAGCCCGAAACCCATCCGCGCATGCAAGTCGTGACGTCTCTGAGACGGCTTGCTGAGCTTTATCGGGAGCAAGCGCCTCGCCTGATACCAATGAATGAAGGTTTTGCAACGCCACAACTTGAGCCAGAGGATGGCATACCAGCGCCCAAGTATCGATTTTTGCGGCGGGTTCACGCAAGCGAGCGTCAGTTTACTTCTGTGATCTCGGCATACATTGATGAAAGGGTTTTTAGCCTTGCACCCAAGCGATTTAGAAAGGAAACAGTGATTCCAGTATTGATGGATTTGAAAGCTGTCAAGATCGGATCAGCGCGTCAGATACTCACCATAGCGACAGCTGGAGAAGATGCAGCCAATGCGCTCAATATTGCCGTCTCAGCGCCTGTAGCGGAGGTTCGACGGGTGATCTGCTCACCCGATGGNACCGTGATTTATTTGGGCGAGCTTACCTANCGCGGCGACTACATTCGCATGGACATGGATCTGTTGTCTTGACATGAAAGCTTCATGCGCAAAAGTGGTGGCTCAGACGGTAGACATTCAAGCCCAGATGATTTAGGGGCGCGGCAATCCGGTGCTTCCGCGAACTACCAGTTCGAACGGCAGCAGAGACTTGGCTGCGATGACCTCGCCGGAAATAGCCGACAACATGTATTGGGCCGCAATTCGGCCAAGATCCTGAGTAGGCAGGCTTACCGTGGTGAGACCTGGATTGATTGCTTCGGAGATTTCGAGGTTATCGATCCCGCAAATCGAAAGATCACTCGGAACGTCCAGGCCCATGCGCTCAGCTTCTAGCATTGCGCCTACTGCCAACAGGTCATTGCCACAAAAAATTGCTGTAGGTTTGTGCCTTAAACGCATCAGCTGTTGCAACCCTAATCTCCCTCCCTCCAAATTGAAAGCCTGCTCTGTTACAAAGTTGGCCGGCAATGTTAGACCCGCCTGAGTGAGTGATTTGCGCACGCCAGCAATGCGGCTGCGTGCGCGATCATTGTGGGCAGTCAAACCAGAGATCACCCCAATGCGCCGATGTCCCAATTTCAGTAAATGAGTTGCAGCCATTCGAGCGGCTCCCTCGTTATCAAACCCAAGCGAAGGTAATCGCGGATCACATGACCAAGTCAGCAAGGTTGGCTTGCGCCAGTCAATCAAAGCCTGCCAAAGTCGGGGTGCATGGTCAGTACCAACCAAGACCAAAGAATCAACGCCGCGCTGCTGCAATGCTCGAACCAATTCAAACTCGGTGACAGGATCGTATTCATGGCTGGCCACCAACAACTGGTAGCCAGCTTGTGCAAGCGTCGTTTGCATAGCCTGTGTACTACGCGCGAAAATAGCATGATCAAGTGTGGGTATGACGCAGCCAACGGTATGCGTACGTCCAGAGGCCAAAGCGCGGGCAGCAGCGTCAGGTTGGTAATCAAGTTGAGTGATGGCCGTCATCACTTGTTCTCGTGTCTGGTTACGAACTACTTCGGGCCTGCTGAGAACGCGTGAAACAGTTGCTGTAGAAACCCCAGCCAAACGCGCGACTTCCTGAATGGTGATGCGTTGATTCATTTTTTTGAGCATGCCACAAGAAAACATCTTGGCCGATAAAATGTAAGCGCTTTCTTACAAAATATTTGGTGTTTTCCCTAATTTATAAGCAAATTCGGGTTTCCATGATTGACAAATGTGGGTAACAAAATCAAAGTTCATGCAAGCGCTTACATTTTGAAAGTTTAATGTTTTCTGAACACCGCCAATGGCAAGCACAGTGAGATTGACCCAACGAAGAAATTACCGGCGCGGCATCGTCGGGATAGCAACGCTCATGCTATTGCTGTTCTTTTGGTACCTTGCCACTACGTTAACTGGATGGATCAATCCATCACGCTTTCCTCGCCCAGATGAAGTGCTCAAGGCGTTTACATTCATACAGGCCGAAGGCTACGGTAACGGCAAGTTGCACCAGCATGTGCTACATAGCTTGAAACTCGTTGCAATGGGGTTTGCTGTCGCTGTTAGCGTTGGTGTACCACTTGGTTTGCTGATGGGTTACTCGCGACGCGCTGAAGCACTCATCAACCCTGCATTTTTGCTTCTACGTCCTATCCCTCCTTTGGCTTGGATACCGTTGGCCATTGTTTGGCTGGGCCTAGAAGATGGCTCCAAGATTCTGGTTATTTTTGTTGCCGCTTTTGTCCCGTCAGTCATCAACAGTTACTCAGGTGTTCGTAATATTGAAACGCCAGTGATGGAGGCTGCAAGCATGCTGGGCATCAAAGGGCGGCGCATGGTTTTCGAAGTGCTGATACCAGGTGCCATGCCGATGATTTTCACCGGTCTTAGGCTGTCATTACAGGCGAGCTGGACTACGCTTGTTGCGGCTGAACTGATTGGTGCACTGTATGGTCTTGGAAGTATTTTGAATCAAGCTGCTCAAGACATTTTCCCTGCAATGATTCTGTTAGCAATGGTTTTTGTGGGCATATGTGGAGCCTCTACTACTGGGCTGCTGGGAGTTTTAGAAAACCAAGCGATGCCTTGGCGTAAAGGAAGAGTGGCTGCATGAAAAAAGCACTCAGTCGACAGCACTTTTGGAGTCTCACAATCACTGGCACGATTGGTTTTTTTGCCTTTTGGTATTTGGCACGCGCTCTTCACTTTTCGCCACCTCAATTTTTGCCAATGCCACATGAGGTCTTGTTCAAACTGGTCGACCTCATGGAAAAACCATTTGCAGGCGCTACCTTGCCAGAGCACATGATTGCCAGCTTAAAGAGATTTGGGATGGGCTTTGGACTGGCCGTGCTCGTGGGTATTCCATTGGGCTTGTCCATGGGCTGGTTTCGGCTTTTGGACGATATCGTCACACCCTTGTTTGATAGTGTTCGATTCATTGCGCCCGTTGCGTGGGTGCCATTTGCAGCGCTTTGGTTTGGCACGGGTATCGGTGGCCCCACATTGATCATATTTGCTGGCGCGTTCCCTCCTTGCTTGATCAATGCTTACCGCGGCGCCCGCAACGTCGAGGTCCGATTTTTAGAAGCTGCCAGCATGCTGGGAGTGGGTAGTTTTAAAACAATCACAGAAGTACTTTTTCCAGCAGCGGTGCCGTCCATCATTGCAGGCTTACGTATTGGTGCTGGACTGGGATGGTTGTCGCTCGTGGGAGCTGAACTCATCGTGGCCAGTAGTGGTATGGGCAACTTGATAGTGCGTGCACAAAGCGCGTTGGCAACCGACACTGTGATGGTGGGAATGATTGCAATCGGTGCCATTGGGGTGGTGATTGACATACTGATTCGACGCATAGAAAAGCTACTGCTTAGACACAGAAATGCTTAAAAAGTTTTTACTGAAATAACTCACATGGCCACAATCAAGTTCAGCGATGTCAGCCGCGTTTTTGAGCGCGATGGCAAGGACTTTCTTATCCTTGACAACATTAACCTCACAGTGCAAGACGAAGAATTCGTCGCCATTGTCGGTCCATCAGGTTGCGGAAAAACAACCTGTATGCGAATGGCCGCAGGTCTGGAGTTTCCAAGTTCTGGCACTGTGAAGGTTAACGATATTCAGGTCAGCGGGCCAGGCCCAGACCGCGCAGTTGTTTTTCAGCAATTCGCCTTGTTTCCCTGGAAAACGGTTTATGACAATATCGACTTTGGGCTGCGAGGCAAAGGCATTATCAAAGAAGAAAGAGAAAGTCTGATCGCCCATTACATCGCTTTGATGAACCTAAAGGGCTACGAAAGCGCATACCCGCATCAACTGTCTGGCGGCATGCAGCAACGTGTTGCTATAGCAAGGGCGTATGCGCTCAACCCGCAAGTGCTTCTCATGGATGAGCCGTTTGGTGCTCTCGATGCCCAGACTCGTGTGGTGATGCAGGAGGAACTTGTCAAGCTTGCGCGTAAAAATCCGCGCACCGTTCTCTTCATCACTCACGCGGTTGAAGAAGCGGTCTACCTGGCAGATCGTGTCGTGGTCATGACCAGTCGTCCAGGAAAAATTAAGGAAATTCTTGATGTGAAGTCCGTCCGTGAAGCCGAAAAGTGGGACCAACACAGCAAGATTGAAGACGTGATGGATCAGGAAAGCTTTGTCCATTTGCGCACCCGAATCTGGAAGTCTTTGCGTGAAGAGCACGCGGGCGCAGATCATTGACCACAACCGAAAAGGAGATATCGACATGAAGCAATTTACCGCAGCCGCTGCTCTTGGCATCAGCATCGTTCTTGGTCTAGCAAGTAACGCTCAGGCGCAGGCACTGACGCCTATCAAAATCAGCTACCAGCCCTCTCTTTACTGGGCTTTGCCATTTCACATTGCCACTGAAAAAGGTTGGTGGAAAGATGTAGGTTTGGCACCCGAGTTTTCAACATTCCCTGCGGGTGTCCCGCAAATTGCTGCTTCCGCAGCAGGTTCTTGGGATGTAGGTGGAACCGGCTCGGTGCCTGCGGTACTGGGGCATGTGCGTTTTGGCATCAAAACCATTGGCATCACGAACGATGAATCCGCAGCCAATGGTCTTGTAGGCAGTAGCAAAGCCGCCGCAGACTTCGCCAAAGACCCTGTCGGAGCTTTGCGCGGAAAGACTATTACGCTTACTCAAAACTCTACGGCTGATTTTGCTGTACAAGCTTGCTTAAAAAAGTATGGCCTTAAAAAATCCGATGTGGTCATGAAAAACATGGGTCAAGCAGAAATTATTTCTGCACTGTCCTCCAACAACTCTGACTTGGCGGGCATGTGGGCACCCAACACCTACACAGTAGAAGAAAAGGCGGGTGCAAAAATGCTGTGCAACGGCAAGGACAGTGGGGCCATTGTGCCTGGCGCGTTGATTGCACGCGGAGATTATGCCAAACAAAATCCACAAAACGTCGCAAAATTCCTAGCGGTTTATCTTCGCGCCTGGAGTTGGATGAGCGTGAATCGTCCAGAAGCTATCCGCATGATGAAAGACTTTTATGCCAAAGGTGGCGTCAGCATCAGCGATGCAGCCATGAACAAAGAGTTTGAAACTCGCCCCACCTTCACGCTGGCGCAACAACTCAAAAGCATGGAGCGCACTGGTGGTAACGCAAACTCCACGATGGATGGCTGGTTCACCGAGCTCTCTGGTTTCATGCGAGAGACTGGTGCTGTTCAACAAGTTCCTGCTGTGGCTGATTTCGTGACCGACGAGTACATGAAACTGGTGCAAGCAGACGCTAAGTTGCGTGAGATGGCCAACTCAACTCGGTAACTTTTTCTAATGGGACTCCATGGTTCCATCATGGGTCCCAGTTTATGAAATTTTTATTGGCTTGTGCTTTCGGCGAATTGCGTAATAAACCTTCTGCCGTGATTTAAGCGAAATACCTAAACTAGGAGATCAACGTGCCCATCACGTATTTGAAAAAAGCGGACAAGACGCCTGAAACCGAGACAACAACGGCCCAAAAAGTCGTTAACACCATGCTTGCTGAGATACAGCAAAACGGTGAATCCGCTGTGCGCAAGTACGCCAAAGATTTGGACCAATGGACGGGTGACGTGATAGTCACTCAAGCTCAAATTCAAGCCAATGCGCGTGAAGTACCAGAACATGTCAAAGCCGATATTGATTTTGCAATCAAACAAGTCTTTGACTTTGCACAAGCTCAGCGGCGCTCTCTTTCCGAGTTTCAGGTCGAACTGCACCCTGGAGTGACCGCAGGTCAACGGGTACTGCCAGTGAACGTGGCTGGCTGTTACGCGCCAGCAGGTCGTTATGCTCATATTGCCAGTGCTTACATGGGGGTAGCGACTGCTAAGGCAGCAGGTGTAAAAACCATCATCGCCTGTTCGGGGCCCTTCCGCGGTGGCCCGATGCACCCGTATCTTCTTTACGCCTTCAACAAGGCTGGCGCCGACATCATCATGACGCTAGGAGGGGTGCAAGCCATTGCAACTATGGCCTATGGATTGTTCACCGGTAAACCTGCGGATGTGATCGTGGGACCGGGGAATAAATTTGTAGCAGAAGCCAAAAGAACCTTGTTCGGCAAAGTGGGTATCGACGTTTTTGCGGGTCCTTCCGAAATCGGCATCATTGCGGACGAAACCGCAGACCCTGCAATTGTCGCCAGCGACCTTGTAGGACAAGCAGAACACGGTCACGAATCGCCAGCATGGCTTTTTACAACCAGCCGAAGCTTGGCTGAAGAAGTTATGCGGCAGGTGCCCAAGTTGATTGACTTGCTGCCCCCCACAGCACGAGATGCAGCCGGCGCTGCATGGCGCGACTATGGGGAAGTAATGTTGTGTGATAGCCGTGACGACGTGGTTGAAATTTCCGACCGCTATGCCAGTGAGCATTTGGAAGTCCACGCGAAAGACTTGGATTGGTGGCTTAACTCGCTGACCTGTTATGGCTCTTTGTTTTTGGGAGAAGAAACCACTGTGGCCTATGGCGACAAGGCCAGCGGCCCCAACCATGTTTTACCCACCAAAGGTGCAGCCCGTTATTCTGGTGGTTTATCAGTTCATAAGTTTATGAAAACCTTTACCTGGCAACGAATGACACGCGAAGCTGCACGCGATATAGGTTTGGCTACCGCACGTATCTCGCGTCTGGAGGGCATGGAAGCCCATGCCCGTACGGCAGACGACCGCTTGGCGAAATACTTTCCCGGCCAGAATTTTGATTTGGGCGAGCCGGTCACGTTATGAAACTTGAGTCCCTCTTTAGTCTGCAGGGAAGAACCGCACTGGTCACTGGTGGCAGCTCCGGAATCGGTGAAGCCATGGCCGTGGCGCTTGGTTTGGCAGGGGCTAAGGTGGTGCTGATGGCGCGTCGCCCCGAAGCGCTAGAACAAGCGGCTGCCAAATTGCGCGAGCAGGGCGTCGTGGTCAACTGCTTGTCTTGTGACCTAGCCGACGTGCACGCAGCACAAACAGGCGCTGCCAATGCGCTGGCGCTCGGCCCGGTGGACATTCTCGTCAATGCTGCAGGTGTCAACTTGCGTGAACCCTTCGCCCAAGTGACTTCTGAGACCTGGCAAACCCAGATCAACCTTCACCTGAGTGCGCCGTTTTTTTTGACTCAGGCCCTGGCCCCCTCCATGGCCAAACGCGGGTGGGGTAGGGTGATCAACATTGCCAGTCTGCAAAGCTACCGCGCCTTTGGCAACAGCGCTCCATATGGCGCTGGAAAAGGTGGGGTCGTGCAACTGACCCGAGCCATCGCACAGGAATGGTCGTCCAAAGGCATTAACTGCAATGCGGTGGGGCCAGGCTTTTTTCCAACCGCCTTGACTGCACCGGTGTTTGGCAATGCGCAGGCTGTACAAAAGAATGCCGACCAAACCTGCATCGGCCGCAATGGCGATTTGACTGACTTGTACGGCTTGACTGTGTTCTTGGCAAGTGATGCCTCAAGCTACATCACAGGTCAAACCATCATGATTGACGGCGGCTTTTCCGCAAAGTAGCAACGATGAACGCTTCCAAATTTTCAAAACTCGTTAGCCACATAGGCGTGTCAATGCCTGCTCTGGAATACATCAAATGACTCGCATTGACCCAACCCAATTGAAACCAGTCGACACTCACCCAGCCATGCTTGGATCGTTGCTTCCACCCAACGGTGTGACGCCGCTGAATTTTAGCCCTGGGCCTACATCACTTGCTGCTGAAGTAGAAGCTAGCGTCAAGGCCTTGTTCGACGCGGAACGAATGTGCTCGATGTACCTCTCGCATCGGTCGCCTGAGTTTTTAGACATCCTTGCCAGCGTGGTACAACGCTGCCGCATCGCAATGGACATTCCTGAGCAGTATGAAATTCTTTTTATGCATGGTGGAGGGCACGGGCAGTTTGCGGCGGTTCCGCTGAACCTTTGCCCCAAGGGCGATGAAAAAGCGACCTACTTGGTCAATGGCACCTGGTCCAAACGCGCCTTGTCCGACGCCTCAAAATACTGCCGTCCTATCGTTGTTTCCTCCGAGAACAAAGATGGCACGTTTACCGCTAACCCATCCTTTGAGCATTTGGATCCCGAATCAAAGTACGTGTATCTTTGCTCGAATGAAACGGTGAACGGGATTGAGTTGCATCATCTTCCCAAGCTGGGCATCAAAGCACCCCTGGTGGTTGACGCATCGTCAGACTTTTCGACCAAGCCCATCGACTGGGTGGGCTGCAACGTGGGCGTTCTGTATGCTTGCGCATCCAAAAACATCGGTCACCCCGGCGTCACACTGTGTGTAATTCGAAGGGACTTGCTGGGCACGCCCAGTCAACTTTGTCCAGGCGTACTCTGCTACACCACCAATGCCCGTGAAGGCAATTTGTGGAATACCATCGCCACTTTCAACGTCGAGGTGATTAACATCTATATGCAATGGATGATCGCGCAGGGTGGCGTGCATGAAATGGAACGCCGGGCTATTGCAAAGTCGGCCATGTTGTACGACTTGATCGACAAGTCGGAGGGTTTTTATTCCACCCCAATCGCAGATCCCTCAATCCGCAGCCGCATGAACATCCCCTTTGATGTTGCCGGTGGCGACGAGGAATCCACTCGGAACTTCTTGATCCAAGGCTGGGAGCGGGGAATTGTCGGCTTAAGAACGCTGACCCCATTTGGAGTTGGGAAGTACTTGAGGGCCAGTTTATACAACGGCGTCAGCATGCATCAAACGAAGGTATTGGGTGCATTTATGGCAGATTTTTTGAAGACCTGTCGCTCCAAACGTTCGGCAGCGTAATGTCAACAACCCTTCAGCTGCCTGCGTCAAACCATTCACGCCAGCCCCTAACTCGGAACATATCCCATGAAAGCACTCGTCTACACCAACCCACTCGAAGTTCAAATTCAGAACCGCCCTGAACCAGATTTGGTAGCGGGTGAAGTCGTTTTGCGCATTGATGCAGTGGGCATTTGCGGCTCTGACATGCACGCCTACCACGGGCACGACCCACGCCGCAAACCCGGGCTGGTTTTGGGACACGAATTTTGCGGCACCATTGTAAAAAGCGATGTGCCTGGCTTCGCGCTGGGACAGCGCGTGACGGGAAATCCGCTCATCACCTGTGGCGTTTGTGACTGCTGCGTGCAAGGTCGTAACAACCTGTGCAGCCGCCGCACCATGGTGGGGATGACACGCCCCGGTGCGTTTGCCGAATTCATGGCTATTCCGGCAGCCTCGCTGATTGAGATGCCCCAAGACATGCCCGCCATTCAGGCCGCCCTGACCGAACCAGCCGCCACAGCGCTGCATGCCATCAACATGAGCCTCAAGGCCATGGCTCGGCCTTTGCCAGAGAATCGCACGCTGATCATTGGCGGTGGTGCGATTGGCATGTTGACCGCCTTGTTGCTTAAGACCTATGGTGCTCGCGGCACGGTCTTAGCCGAAGTCAATCCACTGCGACGTCAATCAGCCGAAAAACACGCGGGGGTCACCACCTACGATCCGCGCACAACTGCACCCGAAGAAAACGGTTTTGACTATGTCATCGATGCGGTGGGAAGCAAGCTCACTCGGGTCGCCGCCCTCAATGCCGTCAAGCCAGGCGGTGTGGTCATGCACATTGGTCTGCAAGACTGGGCCAGCGAAATCGATATGCGTAAGCTCACCTTGGCAGAGATCACATTGATGGGCACTTACACCTACACCACAGCAGATTTGCGAGCTACCGTGAAGTTGTTGTACGAGGGTGCATTTGGTGACTTGTCATGGGTAGAAAGTGTGCCGATGGCCGATGGTGCAAAAGCCTTTGCAGACCTTGACAGCGGCCATATCGCCTCCAGCAAATTGGTATTGTTGCCCTGAAAGGGCACAAAACGCATCTATTTCAAATTTAATCGCTAATGGCCCACGGGCCCGCTAGAAAAATCCACGATCTTCTAAAAACCATGTAATTTAAAAGCCTGATGGGGTAAACACCACCATATAAATTCATATAGATGATTTACATTAATTTTCAAGAACAGACTTCAAGCCTGCGTTCAACAATTCAGGCGCCAAGTGTTTCAACCCATCCAAACCACTCAAGGAGAATTTTGTGATCCATTGCGTACTGCATGAAGAAAAAGACAGCGTGGCTGTTGTCGTCGTTGAGGGCATAGAAGCAGGTCAAAACATGACTGCGCTCATCTTGGACGACAACCGCACCATCACGATCAAGGCTAATGCGGCCATCCCCATCGGGCACAAAGTGGCCGTCAAGACAATGGCTCTGGGTGACACAGTTATGAAATACGGCACTGACATAGGCAAGGTGGTCGCGGCCATTGCCATTGGTGATCACGCCCATGTCCACAACATCAAAACAAAGCGTTGGTAATTCAAAGCTTATTGACTACCCATTCTCATCAAGGTTTATCTCATGACCCACATTGACAAAAACACCACCTTCTGGGGCTATCGCCGTGAAAACGGACGAGTCGGCGTTCGCAACCACGTCATTATCTTACCGCTAGACGATTTGTCTAACGCAGCGGCAGAAGCTGTGGCTCACGCCGTTAAGGGCACCATGGCCATTCCGCACCCTTATGGCCGTTTGCAGTTTGGAGCTGATCTAGAACTTCACTTTCGTACTTTGATTGGTGCGGGATCCAACCCCAACGTCGCAGCTGTGGTGGTTATTGGAATCGAAGACAGTTGGACTAAAACCGTGGTCGATGGCATTGCTGCAACAGGTAAGCCAGTTGTGGGTTTCGGCATCGAGGGCCATGGCGATCACGAAACCATCATGCGTGCTTCCAAGGCTGCCAAAAACATGGTGCATCACGCAACCAGCTTGCACCGGGTGGAGTGCCCAATCTCTGACCTCTGGATTTCGACCAAATGTGGTGAATCAGATACCACCTCAGGCTGCGGTGCCAACCCAACGGTGGGCAATGCCTTTGACAAACTCTATAGTTTGGGGACGACTCTGGTGTTTGGCGAAACCTCCGAGTTGACAGGTGGTGAACATTTGGTGGCCGCACGCTGCCGTACCGAAAAGGTGCGGACAGATTTCATGAAAATGTTCAACGACTACCAGGACATGATCAAGCGTCACGCCACAACCGACTTGTCTGATTCACAGCCCACAAAAGGCAACATTGCAGGTGGCCTGACCACGATCGAAGAAAAAGCTCTGGGCAATATTCAAAAAATCGGTAAGCAATGTATGGTTGACGGCGTGCTGGATAAAGCGGAGACACCTACAGGGCCCGGTTTATGGTTCATGGACTCTTCCTCTGCCGCTGCTGAAATGGTGACCCTTTGCGCCGCCTCTGGTTTTGCAGTGCACTTTTTCCCAACTGGCCAAGGCAACGTGATCGGCAATGCGATCGTTCCTGTGATCAAGATTTGCGCCAACCCTCGTACGGTGCGCCTGATGAGCGAGCACATTGATGTGGACTGCTCGGGCCTGCTGCAACAAGAGCAAACCATGGATGTTGCCGGTGATTTATTGCTAGACATGATGATGCAAACCATCAACGGACGATTCACTTCAGCAGAAGCGCTGGGCCACAGGGAATTTGTAATGACCCGTTTGTTTGAAAGTGCTTGATGCTTCAATGTGCTGAGGGATCTACCTCAGCCTTGCCCCTCACCCTAAGGAGATAGAAATGACCACTAGACGATTGGCTCTTCACGCTTTGGCATCGGTTACGGCAATGACTGTAGCCCCATCACTCGCGATTGCTCAAGGCTCGGGAGACTTCCCATCCAAGCCGATTCGGTACATCGTGCCTTTTCCTCCTGGNGGCCTGACCGACGTGATGGCTCGCATGATCGCAGTCAATGTCGGCGCAGCTTTCAAGCAATCCGTCGTGGTAGAAAACCGCGCTGGTGCCAGCGCTAACCTGGGGGCGGATCTGGCTGCAAAGGCTGCGCCCGACGGCTACACATGGTTGGCGGTGACGCTGGCCCACGCCGTGAACCAATCACTGTTCACCAACCTGCCTTACAGCTTAGAAAAGCACCTGGCNCCTGTNGCCCACTTGGCGACAAGCCCACTGGTGCTTGTGGTAAACGAAACCAACCCAGTCAAGACGCTGGCTGAGTTTCTTACGCAGGCTCGCGCCAAACGCCTCAATGGTGGTTCTAGCGGAAACGGAACACCTCCCCACTTGGGTCTTGAGTTGCTTGCACACAGCGCCAAAATAGATTTAACGCACGTACCTTATAAAGGCGGAGCACCATCACTTAACGATCTGTTGGGTTCGCAGCTGGATTTCATTGTTTCCAACATGCCCGAATGCTCAGGCTTTGTCAAATCTGGAAAGTTACGAGCTTTGGCAGTGACCTCAGGCAAACGCCACCCGCTGCTGCCCGATGTACCGACATTTTCTGAATCTGGTTTGTCTGGGGTAGAGCTTGAAAACTGGACTGGCCTGATGATGCCCATCGATACACCTAAGGCCATCATGGAAAAGGTTTCGACCGAGGCCATTCGAGCTGTGAGGACAAAGGAAGTCAATGAACGTGTGGCGGCGATTGGCTTCACTCCAACCGGACTCGGCCAGGCTGAATTTGACGAGATCATTAAAAAGGATATTTCACGTTGGCGTGAAATAGTTAAGATTCGCAATATCCAAGCTGGTTAAGTCGCACCAGAATGAAAAAAATTGTCATCACCGAATTCATGGATGAGTCGGCTGTAGTTTCTTTAAGCACTGCTTTCAACGTTGTCTACGATCCGAAGCTGGTAGATGACACAACTCGTCTGATGGCCTTTGTGGCCGACGCCGATGGTATTATTGTGCGCAACCGTACCCAAGTTCGAGGCGACTTACTAGCGGCGTGTGCTCAAACCACAGTCATTGGTCGACTGGGTGTGGGGCTCGACAACATCGATGTTGTCGCATGCGAAGCGCGGGGAATGCAAGTCATTCCTGCCACCGGCGCAAATGCGCTTTCTGTTGCCGAATACGTTATAGGCACAGCCATGCTTTTGCTACGCGGCGTTTATCTGTCCAGCGATAAAGTTGCCAGTGGCTTATGGCCTCGGGCTTTGCTGTCAAATGGGCGTGAAATTTCTGGGACCTGCCTTGGGCTGATCGGCTTTGGCGGAATAGGTCAATTGACCGCCAAATTAGCTCAAGGTCTTGGCATGCATGTCATCGCACACGATCCCATGCTGACGCCCGACAATTCGGTTTGGGCTACAACAGGTGTTCATCCAACCACACTGAAACAGCTCATTGCTCAAGCTGACGTCATCAGTCTTCACGTACCACTCACGCCCATCACGAGTAACCTGCTATCTGCACAACGAATTGCAGAGATGAAATCAGGTGCCATACTCATTAACACCTCTCGCGGCGGTATTGTGGATGAGACCGCAGTAGCTGAAGCCTTGCGCCAAGCTCATCTTGGAGGCGCGGCCTTTGATGTTTTTGAGACAGAGCCCCTCGGATCTCGCACGCCCTGGCAAGGCTGCCCGAATGTCATCCTCACTCCGCATGTAGCAGGTGTAACTGCCGAATCCAATGTGCGCGTTTCAACCATGATCGCGTCCGCCGTAGCGAGCGCCTTAAATGCCTGATCTACCATGCTCACCACTTACGAAGAAATCAACTCGCTGGTTCAATCGGCCTTGATCCATGCCGGCGCATCACCCAGCCAAGCTCAAGCCACGGCTCAAGCACTGGTCATTGCAGAAGCAAGCGGTCTTCCTTCGCATGGCCTGTCGCGTGTCAGTATGTATGTCAGTCATTTAAAGGCAGGGCGAGTGATCGGAAATGCAGAGCCGGTCATTAAAAACCAGCGTCCCAGCGCAGTGCTGATAGATGCAAGAAATGGTTTTGCTTTTCCTGCTTGTCGCATGGCTGTTGAGCAAGCCATCGCCAAGGCTCGGCAGCACGGTATCGCGATTGCGGCGGTTACCAACAGCCACCATTTCGGTATGGCCTCTTACCATTTGGATCCAGTGGCAGATGCGGGCATGGTCGGCATTGCCTGCGGTAATTCTCCCGCAGCCATGCCGGCAGCGGGAGGAAAGCGAGCTATTTTTGGAACTAATCCAATTGCGGCGATCTTTCCACGAACCGGCCATCCACCTGTTAGTGTCGACCTGTCCTTGTCAGAGGTAGCGCGCGGCAAGTTGATGGTGGCAGCTGACAAAGGTGAATCAATTCCGCTAGGCTGGGCCCTTGACCAAGATGGGAACCCCACCACCGATCCAAAAAAAGGTTTGACTGGATCGATGCTCCCGGTGGGTGGCACCAAAGGTGCAATGTTGGCCCTGGTGGTTGAGTTGCTAGTCACCACCTTGACCGGTGCCCACTTTGGAGCCGAAGCGGATACGTTTTTTAAACCAGAGGGCAACCAGCCCCAACTAGGGCAAGTCTTCATTGTCATCGACCCCAAAGCATTGGGTGGTGATGCGGTATACACAGAGCGAATAGAAGCGTTGTTAACAGCGATGTTATCTGATGAGGGCGTGCGCCTACCTGGTCAGCGTCGCATTCAGCTATTGGCGGCGGCAAAGCAAACGGGGCTAAACGTCCCTCAGAAGGTGCTAGACACGATTCGCGCTTTATGCTGAAGGGCCGTTCAGATCAGGTCGTGGGTCAAATGAGCATCAAACTGCAAACACA